>JACCDH010637291.1_pt1 | contig 19484 bp, 20 predicted proteins | sample 7442481 | NCBI WGS metagenome assembly JACCDH01 (sample SAMN15323433, study PRJNA562643) | freshwater metagenome | isolation source: river surface water | place: USA:Blue River Watershed | collected 2017-08-15 | reverse complement strand
GCGCGAATGGGAACGCGAGAGCCGATCCGTCCGCTGTCCGTTACCACCACGGTGCTCCCGGTCGCCAGCGATCAGTACACTGAGTTTCTGGGCGTTCATCTGCAAAAGGGTAGTGGAAACCGTGTCGTGTTTTCATATTCTGATGCCTTGCTTCCCTTCCTGACCTCCAACGAGGGCATGTGGGTAGCGTTCGAGCCGGAACTGCGAACCCGTTTGGCAGAACTAGATGCATCGGGTAATGTCGGCCAGCGCGTCCGGTCCGCCCTCTTAGAAGCCTTACCTGGAGGCGGAGTAGGCATGGAGGCGGTAGCGCGCAGGCTCGGGATGAGCAGACGTTCGCTGCAGCGGCATCTTGAGAAAGAAGGGCTTAACTACAAGGGTCTGCTCCAAGCCACCCGGCAGTCCCTGGCACAGCACTATCTTGTGAAGACAAATCTGCCTGCAGCCGAGATTTCCTTCCTTTTAGGATTTGATGAACCCAACTCGTTCTTCCGCGCCTTCCGGGTGTGGACCGGGCAGACACCAGACAGCTTAAGAAGGTCAGTACGGCTCAAGCAGTAGCCGACCTTGTGTGCCTAGTTGGTAAACCCGAAGATTGGCCAGATGAATGGAACTTGAAATGAACAAAATAACGCCAGACTCTGGTCTGTTACAGGCCATGCATATTTACTTTCAAGGTGAGAAGATAGAAGCATTGGTCTTCATCCTGCCGGTCGGACTTCTCTGTCTCGTGTTCAGCGGGTGGTTGCTGACGGATAACTCCACCAGCTTCATGCGTGGTGTCGGCATTCCATTACTCCTCATGGGAATGCTGATGACCACGGTTGGTGCGGTGGTGGGTTATCGAACGCCAGGACAGGTCGCTGCGATTGAGCAATCTCTTCAGGTCGATCAAAAAGCTGCTCTACAGATGGAGATCGACCGCATGACCAAGGTCAACAAGGCTTGGCCGGTCTACCTCGCAGTTTGGGGCTTGTGTGGCGTCTTCGGATTAGTTCTGCGCTTCGCAACATCGGCAGACCTTCTTCAAGGCATAGGCATTGCACTGATTTTCGTTTGCGGTGTCGGACTTTTGGTTGATGGCTTTGCAGAGCGTCGAACACAACCATACGTCACAGCACTCCGAGAACAAGCATAAAGGCATGGCCTATCACCTTTCACCGAATATGCCACTCTGTAAACAATCAACCAGTCTCGAACGGATCGAATAGGGTTCTTGCTGCCGATCAATTATTCTTGACGGAGTTTGCCTTTATTTCTAATAGTTCAACCACTGCCTTTAGCTGGCAGGGTCCTGCATACAGCAAAGCGAAAGTCAGAGCCAAGTTGTTAGCGCTGAATCCGTTGCGAACGCTTTTTTGGCTCGGGTAAAACGGATAGCTGAGGTCTAAACACTTGCCTTGCCTACCAGAGAGCATGATGTGGGTTTTCTGGCCGTTGGGCGTAGGCCATTTTTAGAGCTCGATCTTGAAGGTCTCCTGCGCTCAAAAGCAAGAAACTTCCCAAAATGCCCTGTCCAGATTCTGATGGCAAGCCGTCTGGCTTTGAAGTGGGTCAGCTGCCACGGGTGATCGGCATGTCCACTTCGCCCGGGATGCTCATGTGGCGCGTGTATTCCAGTTTGGCCAGAGAGTTACGGTGCACTTCGTCGGGCCCGTCGGCCAGACGCAGGGTACGCTGGTGGGCATATGAATAGGCCAGCGGGAAGTCCTGCGATACACCGCCACCGCCATGCGCCTGGATAGCCCAGTCAATAATCTGGCATGCCATGTTGGGTGCCACGATCTTGATCATCGCAATCTCGGCCTTGGCGATCTTGTTGCCTACTGTGTCCATCATGTAGGCTGCTTTAAGTGTGAGCAGACGGGCTTGCTCGATCATGCAGCGGGCTTCTGCCACGCGCTCCTGCCAGACGCTCTGTCGGGCGACCTCGCGGCCAAAGGCCACGCGGCTGCTCAGACGCTTGCACATCAGCTCAAGTGCACGCTCGGCGGTGCCGATGGAGCGCATACAGTGGTGAATGCGACCAGGACCCAGGCGGCCCTGGGCGATCTCGAAGCCACGGCCTTCGCCGAGCAGGATATTGCCAGCGGGCACACGCACATTCTCGAGGAGCACCTCCATGTGGCCGTGCGGCGCGTCGTCGTAGCCGAACACGCTCAAGGGACGCAGGACCCTGACGCCAGGGGTGTTTGCAGGTACCACAATCATAGATTGCTGTGAGTGGCTTGGTGCCTCCGGATTGGTCTTGCCCATCACAATGTAGACTTCACACCGTGGATCCCCGGCACCGGAAGACCACCACTTGCGGCCGTTGAGCACGTACTCATCACCTTCGCGGCGGATATTGCATTGGATGTTCGTGGCATCTGACGAGGCCACGTCAGGCTCGGTCATCAGGAAGGCCGAGCGAATTTCTCCTTTGAGCAGAGGTTCTAGCCACTGGTCTTTGATGATTTCACAGGCGTATCGCTCCAGTGTTTCCATGTTGCCCGTATCCGGGGCAGAGCAATTGAAGACCTCAGGCGCCCAGGGGACGCGGCCCATGATTTCACACAGCGGTGCATATTCAAGGTTGGAGAGACCTTCTGGCGCGCGCTTGGATTCTGGCAAAAATAGATTCCACAGTCCGGCCTGCCGAGCTAGGGGCTTGAGTTCTTCGATGATTTGGGTGGGGACCCAGGCGTTACCCTTGGCCCGGTTTTCGGCGATCTCGTCAAAAAAGCGCTGCTCGTTGGGATAGATGTGCTGGTCCATGAAGGCCAGCAGACACGCCTGCAGTTGCTTGACCTTTGGGCTGTACTCAAAGTCCATGGAATGAATACCTTGCGGTTGATAAGTGTTTCTGTGCGAACAGCCAAGCTAGCTCGGCCATGGGGCGCGCCCCAGCACCTGAGCTACGTGCCTGTTCGCTCGATGCTGTGCCGTCATCCACCCGTTTGGCAATCCCCTGCAAGATGGCGGCGATGCGGAACATGTTGTAGGCCAGGTAGAAGTTCCAGTCGCGGGCCAGTGCCTGGGGGGTGGCGAAACCAGTGCGTTCGCAATAGCGGCGGATGTAGTCCTGCTCCGACGGAATTCCCAGTGAAGCTAGATCTAGTCCTCCGATCCCACGGAAAGTCCCGGGCTTGATGTGCCAGGCCATGCAGTGGTAGCTGAAGTCAGCTAGTGGATGACCGAGCGTGGACAGCTCCCAGTCCAGTACCGCCAGCACGCGCGGTTCAGAGGTGTGTAACATGAGGTTGTCCAGCCGGTAATCACCGTGCACGATGCTCACCAGCGAGTCGTCTTTGGCGCTGTCTGGCATATTCTTGGGAAACCAATCCATCAGCTGGCCCATCTCGGGAATGGATTGGGTGATGGAAGCCAGATACTGTTTGCTCCATCGGGCGACCTGCCGTTCAATGTAGTTGCCTGGCTTGCCGAAGTCGGCAAGACCCTGTGTGGAAAAATCCACTTTGTGGAGTGCCGACATCACGCGATTCATCTCGTCGTAGATGGCGTTACGCTGGGCAGGCGTCATGCCAGGAAGGGACTGATCCCAGAGTACACGGCCCTGTACAAATTCCATGACATAGAAAGCCCGACCGATGACAGACTCATCGTCGCAAAGTACATGCATCTTTGCCACGGGGACATCGGTGCCAGCCAGGCCGCTCATGACAGCAAATTCGCGCTCGATGGCGTGAGCAGACGGCAACAGCTTCGCTACGGGTCCCGGCTTGGCCCGCATCACATACTGCCTTGAAGGCGTGATCAGCTTGTAGGTCGGATTGGACTGACCGCCCTTGAACATTTCGACTGTCAACGGGCCAGCAAATCCTGGCAAGTTTGTCTGTAGCCATGAACAGAGTATGTCGACATCAAAGGTATGAAATCCGTTCATTGGCCGGGTACCCTCGAAGAAAGAATAATTGGAATTCATGCTTTCGGAGTTCATTTGTATGATGTACTACTTGAAAAAAGTAATTAATTAACTTGTCTTGAAGCTAGCGATCAGGGCTAAGATCCCAACAAAACGGAAAAATTTATAATCCCAAACGCCATATCGCAGAAATTTACGAATACATAATAAAACTTTGATCCTGAATTTGGTTAGTGAGTTCCTTTTGGCGTATAGGAAGAAGGCCTCCAAATTAATTTAATAGGATTATTGTTGAGAAATCATTAACCAATATATGTGAATTCCTATTGCGCATACCTAATTCGCCTTTATATATGGATTAAAGCATAACAATCTATACTGATTTATTAAATATTTTATTTATCTTGGATATTAAAAAGTGTTTTTCCATTCTTGATAAATCATCTCGATTCCCTTTTTGTACGGTGTAACTTCGAAATCAGGGAATCGACGTTTAAATTTGGTTGAATCAAATAGGTTATCATTTTCATAGCGCGGTAGAAGCTCCTCCATTTCTCGCACAGTATTTGATGTGAGGGCGGCCGCTTCCAAGGCCATCTTAGTTAGCACCACATAAGAAGGATCCCTTGCAAATAACTCACTAGCCAAAGCTATTAATTGACAGTAATTAAGTCTGCCGTCATCACAGGGAAGATGCCAAGTTTCATTGTAAGTGTCGCTCGTATTTCCAATCAATGCAAGTGCACTGCTTGCATCGGGCGTCCAAATAAGAGTGCGTAGTTTGTCGTCGCGAACAGGCACTTGAGGCTTTTGACCTGACTTAAGCTTATCGAATATTAAAGCATTGGTAAAGCTCTGCGTCTTTTCTGGACCATAAAATTCAGGCGCACGAGCAATTGCGATCGGTATCGAATTTCTATTAATTTCATCCAATACCATAGAAGTCATTGCAGCACGTATTTTAGCCTTTGGACCAATGGGATCAAAAGAGGTTTCCTCCGTTTGCAAATGACTATCCTGAGGATACATGTAGGTATTGTCGAAATAAACAAATTTTGCACCCGCTGCTCGAGTAGCAGTAATCGCGTTTTTCAGCATCACAGGAAAAGCCGCTTCCCATAACTTTGTGTCAGGTGGTAAACCAGCTGTGAAGTAAACGATCGTACTTCCTTGTACTGCCTCTATAGTCCCCTGTTCGTCCAACAGATTTGCTGAAACCAATATATCATCGATATTGACTTTACGAGGCGTGCGGCTAACCAGTCTAACTTTGTCGGTATACTTGCTTCGTAGTTCTCGTGCTAGGCCGATTGCGATTTGGCCATTAGCCCCTAATATTGTTTGCATTTGATTTCCTTTGAATATCTTTAATTTAATGCCTTTGATGAGCCCAATATTATTAATGGGCTCATATAAGTTTTACTAACTGCTTGCCAAAGTTTTTACCTTTCAGTAGGGAAAGTAACGCCCCAGGAGCAGACTCAAGTCCTTGGGATATGCTTTCGCGCGGGCGTAGCTTGCCACTGCCTAAGAGTTGGCCAAGCTCTTCTAAGGCAGCAGGCCAGATTTCCATGTGTTCACTGATAATGAAACCCTCGATCAGTAGGCGATTCACCAAAAGTAATTGGGGATATACCATAGGTATAGGTTGTCCCTCATATCCAGCTATCATGCCGCACATGGCTATTCGGCCAAAAGGATTCATCCTGAGCATTACCGCATCAAGGATTTGTCCTCCTACATTCTCGAAATATCCGTCAATACCCTGCGGACAAGTGTTCTTTAAGCTCTTGCTCAAGGAAACTATATCTGGATAGGCTTTGTAGTCGATACAAGCATCAAATCCAAGTTCTTCTACAACATATCTACATTTTTCAGAACCGCCCGCGATGCCTACTGCACGCGCTCCACGTGCCTTAGCAAGCACACCTACTGCGCTTCCTACTGCGCCACTCGCAGCACTTACCACAACGGTTTCGCCAGGCTTTGGATTAATAATCTTACTCAAGCCGTACCAAGCAGTCACACCCGGCATCCCTAAAGCACCAAGGTAGTGTGATAAAGGTATAAGTGATGTGTCGACCTTTTGCAGAAGGCCCGGCTGGTCAGCAGCAATGACACTATATTCTTGCCATCCTCCCATCCCCACGACCATATCGCCTGGTACGTAACTAGGATGGCGGCTTTCAATTACCTCCCCAGCCGTACCTCCAATCATCACCTCACCCAAAGTCTGTGGCTGTGCATAGCTTTTTACATTGTTCATCCGATCCCGCATGTAAGGATCTATGCTCAGATAATGATGTTGGACCAGCACTTGCCCGGCTTGTAAGGGTGGTATTTCGGCGGTGAAGAATCTGAAGTTAGAAGTAGAAGCCTCAGTCTTGGGACGGTTGTCTAAGATAACCTGCTGATTTTTAATCATTGAAAATCCTTAGTTACTAGCTACCGATGACAACACTTATGCCACCATCGACGGCCATCCACTGTCCGGTAATGTGTTTTCCAGCTTCTGAGGCAAAAAGTACAGTGAGACCTTTAAGGTCTTCGTCATCTCCGAGTCTCCTTAGTGGAGTAGTTCTTATAAGCTGTTCTTTACCCAGGTATTCTAGGGTTTGATGTGTCATACGGCTCGGAAAGAAGCCTGGACAAATAGCATTTACTGTGATGTTGTAATGACCCCATTCGCAGGCAAGAGCGCGAGTAAAGTTGATTACTGCCCCCTTAGATGTGTTGTAAGCCAGGGTTTGTAACTTCTCTGGATTACCACCAAGACCTGCTATCGAGGCGATGTTTATTATTCTTCCTTGCTTACGTGGAATCATGCAATTAATGGCAAGGTGTTGGCTTAGAATAAAATAACTTCGAACATTAAGATTCATAAGCTTATCCCATGCCTGTACTGGGTGTTCCTCCGCAGGTGCCCCCCATGCAGCACCAGCGTTGTTAACAAGAACGTCTATCGGACCAATTCGTGACAGAGTTTCGTCCGCTAGCCAGCGGATTTCATCTTCGTCATTAAGGTCAGCCGCAATAAAATATGCTTCGATCCCTTTGGCATTCAGCATTCCTACCGCCAACTGTAGGTCATCAACACTTCGTGAGGAAAGCATCACTCGTGCCCCCGCTTCTCCTAAAGCATGAGCCATTTGAAGACCTAGCCCTCGTGACCCTCCAGTTATAAGCACACTCTTTCCTTTTAAGCTGAATAAAGTCTCAACTGTTCGATTCATCAATATTATCCTTGTGCTTGAAATTTAAAATTAAATTAAGCTTCTTATTTTTTTTGGAGATAAGTCTATGTCCGGTTTATTAATTTGTCCAATAACTTAGTTAGTGATCAGATCAAACCCATAGTCGCCGCTTTTAAAGTTGCTGTGGCTCGGGTAGTACATTCAAGTTTCCGAAAAATGCTTTCCATGTGAGTTCTTACGGTACTAGGACTGATGCCCAATGAGCGCGCGACCATCTTATTGGTCTCTCCGCGGCTGACCTGAGTCAAAATTTGGATTTCCCTGTTAGTCAGTACTTTCGATCTTGAGAATTCAGAAGTAATCCCGCCAAGTTCAGATATGACAGCATCTACACATATGGTGTCTAGAAGCCCCGCATCTGCTTCTCTGCGTAGTATCGTTTCAATCTTTGATCTATCTAAAACATATGCTCCAGGACGCTCTGTCTGAAGAGTTACTGTGCGTGAAGCCACAGCCATTATTCGTGCAAGTAATGACAAGCCTTCTGAACCAATACCTCTAAAGTATCCTGAGCCGTCGAGTCGTTCCTCTGTAAAAGAGGCCAACGAGGTTTCTTTTTGTAGACTTTTGATCCGTCGACCTGCCCCTTGAGTCCAATAAGGAACTAAACGCAATTTCTCTTGCTCCGATGAGCTTTTCGATCCAGATTCAAATATTCGATTCGGTACGGATGCTCTACCGATTCCGTGAAGTAGTCCAGCACGGTAAAGTAAGTTTTGATTCTGAAGATCCAGACCAACGTTATATGCACATCGTTTTGCTGTATCAGCAACTTGTTTTGAAAAATTAAGCATCCAAGGAATCTTCAGATCAATAACATCAGCTATCAGCTCTAGCTGAACCTGATTGTCTTCTTCGTATAATTGAGGTGGAAGCGGCTGATAAGATTCAGTGGCCTTGTCTATTAGATTTAACCAGTTTGCGCCATTTTTTGAAATAAGTGTTACAAAATCAGCAGGATAACGATGATTGGCACGATCTGATACTATTTGTAAACCTTTTTCAAGTCCGTATGTTCTTGTCAATACTTCAAAATCCCCTGCTAAATTAATAAGATAAACAGCGAAATAAACCCCATCTCCACCGAGCCCATTAGGCAATCCACTTCCGTCATAAAATTCAAAGCAATGCTTTAGAGTCGATTGAACGTCAACTGATAAATTAAGCATCCGAGCAACTGTTTCAGCAACCTCACAGTGAATTACGGCCAACGGCTGCATCATTTGAAGAAATTTCGCTGATTTAACATCAGACTGGATCGCAAGCAACTCTCTGCGGCTAGTAACATCATCCCCAAGGAGATCCGCGAACTCTGGGGCGTTAGCGGTACAACCCGACCACCTTAGTAATGCGGCATATCCAACGTTTTTTGTAGTTACTGAATCTGTTCCAAGCGAATTGGCTAAAAGCACAGCTAGCCAAGCTGTTCGCACAGAATGTTCTACAGGCTGACCCATGCTGAGGTCACCAACATAGGCCAACACCTGTAATGCATCCAGTGCGGAAACCGCAGAGATGTGCTCTTGCTGATTAGTCATTTGAGCTGTTTTACCGCTTCCAAAATGATTTCAGCCACGCGATTAGGCACAGACAAATGCGGCACGTGACTTGTATCTGCTTCAGTTACCTTAGCGCCCATAGTACGCGCAAAATGTCGCTGCAAGTCCGGTTGAATCATACGATCCTGTCTTGCTATTAAGTACCAACTTGGTTTGTTCTTCCAGGCAGCAGTACTAAGTTTTTCACCGAACACTTTGAAGGCAACTGGTCCCTGCGTGGAAGCCATGATGGCAGCCTGCGACGAAGGCAAATCTTGAGCGAAGTACTGGCTGACCCCCACATCTGTTAAGCGAAGGAAACCATTGTTATCGGCCTTGACATGCGCCAAGCCAGGAGGTGTAGGATAAGCTTTCCCAGTTTCAGCTACTGTTTGTCCCACATCTGGTGCAAATGCAGCAACATACACAAGTCCAGCAACTTTTTCATGCGCTCCTGCTTGGGAAATCACTGCTCCGCCCCAGGAGTGACCGACTAAAACAACCTTTCCAGGTGCTCCATCGATAGCACGACGAACAACTGCTACATCATCATCTAGGGAGGTTAATCTGTTCTGAACAGCAGTTACGTGAATATTTTGTTCGCGAATAAATGGGATAACTTTTGCCCAATCTGATCCATCTGCGAATGCACCGTGGACCAAAACTACAGACGGGTTAGTCGAGTCTGTAGCATTCGCTACAAATGTAGCTGGAATTGCTAGACTAATGATTAAACTCTTCAGAAATCTCATTTCGCACCTCAATTAAAAATAGTTGAAAACAGATCTACTATAAATGCTTCCAAGCTATGCGTATATCGGACGAATATCCGATGTACAGTGAGTGTAAAACTAGATTGGGAATTGATATTCCATTCAAAAATTAAATGGTTTATTTAAGTCATAAAAGGCCGAATAGACGGCCTTTTATGAATAAATTTATTGTGGTTGGAGATTAATACTTTTTGCAATGGAGCGATACCTCTCAATTTCATTGGAGTAGATTTTGGCTAATTCGGGCAGTGTTCGAGGTGGGAGTAGAACATTGCCTGTAGATTCTAAGGTTTTTCGGATCTCTGGATTATCCAGTGCTGTATAAAAAGCCTTTCCAATTATTGCTGCAATATTATCTGGAGTATTTTTATGAACTTGAATACCTGCCCACAAGTCAAAATCCATACTTTCAAAACCAGGTATAGCCGCAAGTGGGGTAAATTGCTTATATAGTGGATGAGAATTTTTTGCTGTAATACCTATAACTTTGATTTTTCCCTCGATGGCACTCTGAGGAATTGATCCAGCGACGGGCAAGAATGCCATATCAATTTGTCCTCCCATAAGATCAGTCATGATTTGAGCGACACCTTTGTATGGTACGTGTATCATAGGAATTTTAGCTAATTGAGAAAATCTTTCTCCTATCAAATGATAAAGAGAGCCCTGTCCTACGCTCGCGTATGATAATTGTTGATTATTTAGTTTCCTAGCGTGTGAAATTAATTCATCAACATTTTTGATGTCCAAATTTGGGCGGACTGCTAAAACAATGTTTGTTGTTCCAATTTGAGCCACCAGTTTAAAATCTTCTGATTTAAATTTTATGCTCTGAAGGGCCAATGGCGCGAGTACTAATTCCATTGGTGTTCCCAGAGCAAATGTAAGCCCATCAGCTGGAGAATTGATGAGTCTATTAAGTCCGATTGATCCACCAGCTCCACCTAGATTCTCGATAATGATGGGTTGCCCAAGTTTTGCAGACGCATCTGGTTGAAGCTTTCGAGCGATAAAATCTGAGGGTCCTCCTGCAGGATACGGTACAATTAAAGTGGTCGGTTTACTGGGAAAACTTTGAGCTAACAATCCCGTAAAGGGCACGTTCAATCCAAAGGCTAACCCAGCTTTTAAAAAAGTACGCAGTTTCATTGCATTCTCTCAGTAATTGATCGAAATTACAGAATAGCAAAATTAACGGTGCCTGCGCATCGGATAAATATCCGATGGCGTAGACAAATTTACATATGTAATCTAATAGTGCATCATAGATGCAAACAACATTTTTAAAGAGAGCTCATGAATAAATATTGGCTAAAAAATTACCCTGAAGCGGTGCCTCACGATATTGATGTTGATCAATATACTTCTCTAAATCATTTACTAGAAGAGTCATTTAATAAGCACAAAGATGGCTTATTTTCATTTTGTGGGGATCACTGGATGAGATACAGTGAACTCGACTCACTATCTTCTGCTCTTGGTGCGTACCTTCAATCGCGAGGTTTGCAACAAGGTTCTAATATTGCTATCATGCTTCCAAATATTCCACAGTTTACTGTGACGATGGCAGCAGTACTACGCGCAGGATACACCTGCGTGAATGTAAATCCTTTATATACCGTCCGTGAACTTGAGCATCAACTTATTGATTCGGATGTAAATGCGATTATTGTCTTGGAGAATTTCACCACGACACTGATTGCGGCAATCAAGAGTACAAAAATAAAAGAAGTCATTATTACAAGTATTAATGATCTTATGCGTTCAGATAAGATAGAGAATAGCAAGGATGAGTCAACTAACAGCTCGAATATCAACGCTATCGAACAATTGTCTTCGATAGAAAATGTTTTTATTGTTAGATTTAATCAAGCGTTGAAACAGGGGGCGCAAGCAACTATAGTGCCCCCAAAACTATCGTTAGATTCTGTTGCATTCCTACAATACACAGGTGGTACGACTGGGCTATCTAAGGGAGCTGTACTCACTCATCGTAATTTGGTTGCTGCTATTCTACAAGCAGAGGCTTGGTTCATGCCAGCCATCGTGCGATTAGGTGATTTCAGTCGAGCCAACACTATTATGGCATTGCCGCTCTATCACATCTTCGCTCTAGCGCTATGTCTTTTGAGTATTAGGTGGGGTTCTCATATAACGCTAATACCTAATCCACGTGATATAAATTTATTAGTTCACGAGCTTAATAGGCGTCCATTTCATGTTCTACCTGGCGTTAATACTTTGTTTAATGCTCTGTTACAACATCCAGATATCGGACAGATTGATTTTTCCAACCTTTGTATTTCTCAAGCCGGCGGAATGGCTGCTTCTGAAGGTACCGCTCGTAAGTGGCAACAGCTAACAGGCTGTCCGATGGTAGAGGGTTGGGGAATGAGCGAAACATGCACTATAGGAACTAATAATCCTGTAAATGCTACTGAATTTTCTGGAACTATAGGGTTGCCTTTACCTGGAATACATCTTGTAATAAAAGATGACGAAGACAATAATTTGCCGATCGGTAAGCCTGGCGAAATTTGTATACGTGGCCCTAACGTGATGGCGGGATACTTTAAAAAACCAGAGGAAACTGCAAAAGTATTCACTCGTGATGGCTACATGCGCACGGGTGATATTGGTATCATGGATGAACAAGGATATACTAAAATTGTTGATAGAAAAAAAGATATGATAATTGTGAGTGGTTTTAATGTTTATCCGAACGAGTTGGAGAATATTATCTCACTATGTCCCGGTGTAGTTGAGTGTGCTGTGGTTGGTATTCCCGATACAATACAAGGAGAGGCTATTAAAGTATTTGTAGTTAAAAGTGATCCTTCATTAACAAAAGAGGATGTCGCGAAATATTGCCGATCAAATTTTACTGGATATAAAATTCCTAAGCATATTGAATTTAAGGATGAACTTCCGAAGTCAAATGTTGGAAAGATTTTGCGAAGAAATTTACGTGAATTGCCATAATCGCATTAACTAAGTGCGAAGAGATGCGTCTACACACTTGCCTTGCCTACTAGAACCTGAAGTGAGCAACCGGCACTTGTTTGGGAAAACATGCGTCTTTTTTAACGCTTGCTGTCATAGGCAGCACGCGCTTCATCAATTCTTGCGAGATTTTCAAGTGCCCAATACCCCAACTCACTAACTGGCTGACGAAATGAGTTGCCCATGTCGGTAAGGTTGTATTCCACCTTAGGAGGGATAGTTGGGTGTTGAACTCGATTTACGAGTCCATCCCTCTCGAGCGCTTTCATTGTCAGGCTCAACATGCGCTGTGAAATACCGAGATTTCGCTTGATTTCGTTGAAACGCATGGTTCCGTATTGCGCCAACGAGATTACGACCAAGACACTCCAACGATCACCCACTCGCGATAGGACTTCGTTGATGCGTTTGCAATCAGGGCATTGCTCGCTGAACGGCTTGTCAGTTCCAAGTTTGTGACTAGTGAACATAAATGTGCCTTCTTGTCATGTTGTTTAGTTCTCTTTAGAGTCCAGGTGGCAAATGTATACCAACATTGCTTCAAGAACTTAACCGGAAAAATCTCATGACTACGATGACGCTGGCTGATCAACTGAAATGGCGATATGCCACCAAAAAAATGGATGCTACGAGGGCTGTTTCCCAAGAGAAGATCGATGCAATCGTCGAGGCGATCCGCATGGCTCCTACATCCAGCGGCCTGCAGCCGTTTGAGCTTCTCGTCATCACTAACCGTGATCTACGTAAAAAAATTGCCGCAGTTGCAAACGACCAAGCCCAAATCATCGATGGATCTCACCTTCTAGTATTCGCGGCATGGGACGACTACACCGCAGAGCGGATCGACGAGGTTGTCCAACTGAACGTAGACGCTCGCGGTGACTTTCCGATGCTACGCGCCTACTACAACAACTTGAAGGCGACCTACTTACCTCGCGATCCAGAAGTTAACTATGCGCATGCAGCTCGCCAGACCTATATCGCTTTAGGTATAGCGCTGGTCGCAGCTGCCGAACAGGAAGTCGACAGCACGCCCATGGAAGGCTTTGATCCGGGCGCCGTGGACAAAATCCTTAAATTGACGGAGCGCGGATTACGGTCGGTAGTACTGATGCCGGTAGGCTACCGTGATCAGGGTGGAGATTGGTTGCTGCCAATGCCAAAGGTGCGTAAGCCACTACGTGCCATTGTTACAGAACTAGCCTAATTCCAAGGTATACATCCATGAACTTTTTTCAAAGACTACTTGGGATGGCCCCGACATCCACCCCCGATGGGGCCTTCATGCCGTCACCTATGGCTCTTAAGCTAGCGACATCTTCCAAGACTGATTACGACGGAGGGGTCTATGAAAAGCGATACGTTGGCAGAAGCAAGCGCGTTCTTATGGTTTGTACAGAAGAGCGCAACATGACCATGGCCAATGGCAAGAAGTTTTCAACAGGTAACCATCCCGTCGAGATGGGCGTGCCAATGCTTCACTTGCTCGCCTCTGGCTTTGAGATAGACATTGTCACCCCTACCGGCAAGCCCGTAGCAATCGAAAACTGGGCAATGCCGCGCGACGACGTACAAGTCATGAGGCTGTATCGCGAATACGCTAACGCTTTCGCGAAACCCGGAAGTCTTGCTAGCTTTGCGGCTGACTCGTTGACAGAAGAGACGCCGTTTATCGCTGTGTTTATTCCGGGAGGCCACGGAGCTATGCTGGGTTTGCCAGATAATAGGGATTTAGGCAAGGTCCTGTATTGGGCTCATAAGCAAGACCTGTTCACAATGGCGATTTGCCATGGGCCCGCAGCTTTGCTCGCCGCCAACGATGGAAAGGCATTTATCTACAGCGGTTACAAGATCGCTGCCTTTCCCGACGCGGTCGACAAGCAGACACCCATGATCGGCTATATGCCAGGTCACCTACCGTGGAAATTTGGCGAAAAGCTGGCTGGGCTGGGAGTCACCATTGTCAACACCAAAGCAGACGCCACATGTCATGTCGATCGACATCTCATCTCAGGCGCCAGCCCCAAAGCCGCAAATAGTTTTGGAAGACTGAGTGCAGAAACGCTTCTAAGGGCTTTGGGCTGACTCACAGAAGATCGATTGACAACCTCGCATTGTTGTCGCAGGTAGACAGCTACTTACGGAAACGAGGGTCAGTCAGGCGCTTAGGGCGAAAATCCTTGCGTGTTGAGGGGCTCTGAGCGCCTGAAAAATATACAGCCCGAGAGAGAAGGCCCTGTTTTCTCGGACCATAAAGATTTGAATTGTCTTTAGGGTTAAATCAGCTCAACCGCTGCTTTCAACTGGCTGGGGCTGCTGTAAAGGTAAGCGGCGGTAGTTTGGATGCTGCGATGACCAGCCAGTGTTTTCAGGATATGGATCGCTGTGCCCTTGTTGGCAAGTGATGTTAAAAACGTCCTGCGACCACTGTGGCTACTTGCTCCCTCCAAACCTGCACCCGCATACAGCAAAGCAAAAGTTTGAGCCAAGCTGTTAGCACTGAATCCGTTGCGAACACTTTTTTGGCTCGGGAAAAACGGATAGCTGCGATCAACGAACTTGGCTTGTGCGGCGTAGGCCTGCAGTTCTTCCCGGAGCCGGACATTGATAAAAACCGTCCTTGCATGCCTGCCCTTAGTCATGTCGGGCAGCAAGCGAATTTCCTCTTTCACCGTACCGTCTTGGTTGACAACATCTGACCAGCGCAAGCAGGCTACCTCTCCAATGCGCAGTCCTGCAAGATGTGTCAGCAACATCATTGCCCTGTTGCGTTGCGGGAAGCGACGGGTGTTGATGTAGTCCAACACGCGTGAAAGCTCTTCTTTTGTCAGTGTTTTTGCTTGTGCCATTTGGTTCTCCTGAAATCACATGTTTGCGTTAGCTGCATTGTGTTTTGACATATTTATCTGGACAACCGGAGTCCCGCCAAAGTGCCGGGTTTCATAGCGTTGATCGGCGTAAGTTGAACTTTCTGTGGATAACTTTTGCGCCGAAAATTTCATCAATGATATCAACGCCTACTCGGCGAAATCGTTGGAAAGCAGCGTTTTCCTAGATTTCCGCCCAGAAAACACACTCTTTCAGTGCCCAGCAGGGCAGGGCGCCTAGCAAGCCCTACAAGCGTTTTTTCGGCTATCCAGCACCCCAAGTACTCGAGCAGGGGAATTTCAGCGCTGTAGGGCGTTTTAGCGGGTGAATTTTTGAGGCAGCTCTTGTCTGCGCTCCGTGCATGGCGTGAGATCGAATGGTCAATGCCTGCGATCTATCTCACCCCCTAATCGCAACCTTGAGCGCGAAATCATCTCGGTATCCGTCCAAATTGGCGGGTCTCTAGCAATCGGTTGCCCATCTGCATCGTTGACAACAAACTGCGTCCATAGGTTCTAAATAAAGGAAGACGAAATGGACAACGAGACACAGTCAATGCTGCAGGAAATTGAAGGTAACTACGTGCGTGAACGTGCACGTGAAAGGCTTCAATTCAGCATCAACACACTTCAGCGCAGTGTGGACGTCATGCAAACGTATGTGGAGATGCTTGAGGAAGCAGAGAACGATCAGCGTCGTGCAGAGGTCATGAATTGGTCCATCAATTACTTGATCACCAGCATTCAGCCGAACTTGCGTATCGAGTTACTTGCGCAGAGCCAGGCTGAACTTACAAAGCTTGCGATGTCCTGGGGGTTGAAATGAACAAGAAATTCGACTCCTCCGAGTTAGCCATGTTCACGGGTACGGAGCGTTATTACCGCATCAATCGGAAATGTTTGTTGACTGACGGCACCAAATATCTTGCAGAGGAGGCGGGAGCTTTTTGGCTGATGGACGCTGCAGCCTGCTACCTCATCGAACTCGGGACTGCTGATTGGTTTGTTCAGATCAAATTGGTCGTGACTGGGTCCAAGGCTGTGTTGACGCTAGAGGACGGAAACGGCCACGTTCGCGCCCGGCAAGAAATTCCCTTTACAGACTTCCCCATGCCTCAGCAGAGCTTGTACGCCTGTTGGGATGGCGAGCACTGGGTGATCATGTTGCCCAGCGAATATTAGGCGGTACCATCGCGGAAAAGGAGTCTTTCATATGTCCACCTTTGCCAATCAACTCAAAAACGAAATCAGCCGCCTTGCCAAGAAGGAAATTCGTGCTGAGACCCAAGCCTTGAAGAAAACATCTGCGCAGTACCGCAGCGAAATCGCCGCACTCAAGCGCAGGATTTCAGGCTTGGAATCTCAGATCAAGATGCTGGGTAAAGGCGCTAGACGATCCAAAGCTGTAGAAGCTACAGAAAAAGAGGGTGGCACTGTACTGCGTTTTCGTGTGGCTGGCTTTGCTGCGCTGCGCAAGAAGCTTGACATCAGCGCAGCCGACATGGGTAAGCTGCTTGGCGTGTCAGCTCAGAGCGTCTATCACGGGGAAACGGGTAAGACCAAGCCCCGTGCAAGTCAACTGGCAGCAATTGCTGCTGTCCGAAAGATGGGAAAGAAAGCAGTAGCTGCCAAGCTGGCTGGGGAAGAAGCTGAAGCTGTTTGAGTGGCATTTACCTCTGACACGGCTCGGCCCTTCGGGGCCGTAGTTATTTGCCGGGCGATAAACTCTCAGCGTGTGTACCAACTTCACGCCAACAAAGCGATCCCAATGGGTAAAGGACAAGCTTGGCGTTGATTTGCCTGCAGGTTTTCCAGACGAGTCTTACCCTGGCTTTGCTGCTCCACTTGTCGTTAAGAGTCATAAAACTGAACGGGTGGCTTGTGGTCTAGCCAGATTTGGCTTGATCCCGTCATGGGCCAAAGACGACAAGATCAGTCGCCATACCTATAACGCTCGGAGCGAGACGGCCTACGAGAAGCCCAGCTATCGTGCAGCTTGGCGGCACCGCCAGTATGGCTTGGTGCTCGTGGATAACTTCTACGAACCCAGTTACGAGTCGGGCAAAGCTGTGCGCTGGCGTATTCAGCTGGCTTCAGGTGATCCTTTTGCCATTGCTTGTTTATGGGATCGATGGACAGATCCCGCTACAGGCGAGCTGGTGGTGAGCTTTTCCATGCTCACGGTCAATGCCGATGAGCATCCCGTCATGTGCCAATTCCATAAGCCAGGCGATGAAAAGCGTACCCCAGTCATCATCGCCCCAGAGCTTTACGACACATGGCTCAGCGCCGATCCAATTCAGGCTGCGGACCTGATGACTTGGGCGCACATGCCTGAGCTGACAGCTACGCCAGCGCCACGGGGCTGAGTGCGCAAGTTTCGGTTCGACAGGCAAGAAGCGTACTTGAAATGCTGGATATTTGTCCAGTATATTCGGCGGTATGAAATCCGCTGTCGTTTCCCAATTGTTGCGTGTACTCGTGCCAGATACCAGGGTCTGGTTGCAGGTGTGCCCGTGGAAAGTCCCTGCTGGTTTTCCGTCTCCAGCAGCTGACTATGTTTACAAGAGCATTGACCTCAATGAGCATTTGATTCGCAACAAGGAGGCAACCTTCGTCTTCAAGGTCAAGGGTGACTCTATGACTGGCGTTGGCATCAATGAAGGCGATGAGCTACTCGTTGACCGATCAATCGAGGCACGCCACGGTCACATCGTCATTGCCATTCTGAACGGTGAACTCACGGTGAAGCGCCTGCATCAGCGAGGAGGGGTGGTGAAACTGATTGCAGAAAATCCACGCTATCCAGCCATCGTGCTCAAGGATGGTCAAGAGTTGATGGTGTGGGGTGTGGTCACACGCAATCTGCCCAAATCTTTTTGCTAAGCGCGAGCCATGACAACAGCGGTTCAGCAGTTGGCCTTGGTTGACTGCAACAACTTCTATGTTTCTTGCGAGCGGCTGTTCAGGCCCGACCTCGCTAATGTTCCGATGGTTGTCCTGTCTAACAACGACGGCTGTGTGGTGTCGCGGTCAAACGAAGCCAAGGCCTTGGGTATCAAAATGGGACAGCCATGGTTTGAGTGCAAGGGGCTAGCCGAAGAGCATGGAATTTTGGCATTCAGTAGCAACTATGAGTTGTATGCCGACCTGTCAAATCGGGTCATGCAAACCCTGAGCAACTTCTCGCCATCCCAAGAGGTTTACTCAATTGACGAGTGCTTCGTTGATCTGACCGGTATCCCTAAGTTGCGGGAAGTGAGCTATGCCATGCGCGCAAGGGTAGGGATGTGGGTGGGTATGCCTGTCTGTGTGGGTATTGGTCCTACAAAGACGCTGGCCAAGCTGGCAAACCATGTAGCCAAGAAGCATCCACGCTCAAAGGGTGTCTTCAACTACAGCGCACTTAACCCCGAACAAAAGGCAAGGCTGCTAGCGCAGCTCCCAGTTGAAGAGGTCTGGGGGGTAGGACGTAAGCTGACAAAGCGGTTAGCTCTGCACGGCATACAGAACGTGCTGGACCTGCGCGAAGCCCATGTACCAACCCTGCGGGCTGAGTTCGGTGTCGTCATGGAAAAGGTACAGCGGGAATTGCAGGAGGTCGCCTGCATCAAGCTCGAAGAGGTTCAAGCCGACAAACAGCAGATCATCTCCAGTCGCTCATTTGGCAGCATGGTCACCGAGCTGCCTGTTCTCAAGGATGCGCTTTCAACCTTCGTGGCTAATGCCTGTGCCAAGCTCAGGGCACAGGGTAGCCATGCCTCTGTGATTCAGGTGTTCTTGCAGACCAATCGCTTTCGAAAAGATCTACCGCAGTACATGCCCAGCTTGGCAGTCCCATTGCCGCAACCAACGAACGACACACTTGAGGTCAATCGCTGGGCAGACTATTTGTGTGAACGGATGTTCCGGGCAAGCTACCAGTACAAAAAGGCGGGGATCATGCTCAGCGAGATCAGCCCAGTCACCCATCAACAGGGTGATTTGCTGGAGCCAGCGTCAGTAGGTAACACCAGACTCATGCAGGCACTGGATAGCTTGAATCAGAGATACGGGCGAGGGACCGTCAAAGTATCAACCCAAGGCGTATATGCTCAGTGGCAGATGCGACAGGAGCGAAAGTCACCCTGCTATACGACTAGGTGGGAGGAGCTACCTCTAGTCTGAAATTTTGTGTGAATATG
>JACCDH010163039.1_pt1 | contig 19486 bp, 16 predicted proteins | sample 7442481 | NCBI WGS metagenome assembly JACCDH01 (sample SAMN15323433, study PRJNA562643) | freshwater metagenome | isolation source: river surface water | place: USA:Blue River Watershed | collected 2017-08-15 | reverse complement strand
GAAGAATTGAACCTGAATTATGCAATAACATTTTTGATAGAGAGCTTTGTCATCCTTATTTTTAATCTGAACCAATTCATTGAAAATTTGCGCATCCCATGAAGGGTTAATACACGTTCAATTTCCTCAAGAAAATGTATACCTCCGGTAGTTGTTTTACTGTTGCCCCAAATTCTAAATTGCGCCAAAGTAAAATGTGTAATCTGATAAATCCCTCCGTGTTTCAAAAGCTTTAACCAAAGATCTAAATCCATGCAGTAATTTAAATTTACATCTACTCCCTCGACCTCATTGATGTATTTTCTACTGTAGAATGATCCAGGCTGAGAAACCGAATAATTGAAATTGAGCAAATCATCTAGAGATTTAACTTCATTAACTATAACTCCAATTTTGCGATCACTCTCATCAATTTTATCCAAAACATGCGAATAGTAAATTACCTCATTTCCCTCCGCGTTTTTGAAACAATCAGCAATGATTTTCAAACAGTTTGGAGACAAAGTATCATCGGAATTCAACCATCCAACCAAATCACCTGTAGCTAACCTAAAGCCTTTGTTAATGGCATCACTCTGTCCTTTATCCTTTTCAATTATGAGTTGATGTATGCGGTCTTTATATGCTTCAAGTATATCAATTGAACCATCTGTTGAAAGTCCATCACAAACAATTAACTCCATATCATCATAACCTTGATTCAAAAGGCTTTTGAGCGTTCGTTCAAGAAACTGTGCTTGATTGAATGAAGGTATGACAATTGATATTTTAGGATTCGGCCTGCTCATCACTTCTTATTTTTCATGCTTTACTGATCAATTTTTTACCAAATTCATTTTGTCCCTCATTAGAACTGAAACAACCAGCAACATTGATAAAAGACTTTGAAAATATGGCAAAATCAAATCAATACTCGTAAATGAAAGCAATAACAAGGTTATGAAAGTCACTGTCACAAAAAGTAATTTTCCATTACTCTTCGTATCTTCTTTCACTGTTCTCAACTTCATCATATTACTAATCAGACTGCGCACATCCACAATGAACAAACTTACAAATAGAATAAGTCCAAAAACCCCAAAATTTATGATCAAAATGGACCAGACAATATCTCCTGTGTCTATCTGCGCAACCCCAGTACCATCTTTTTTTAGAATACCAAATTGAAAATCTAATTTTTTTGAAGCCTCTGAGGCATCATTGATTAGCCCCGCACCAAAAAAGAACCGCTCTGGACTTGAAAGGGAATATTTTGCTCTTTCTGCAAAATGAGCAAATCGATATGACAAGGTTGCAGAAGCCATTTCACTATCATAAGATCCCCCTTTGATATTCATCAGATTCAAATCATCTGACAAAGTGGAAAATCTCTCTTGAAAAACATTGGAGCCACTAAAAGAAGTAACAGCCAGCACAATGAAAAACAAAGTCACCAATTTTCCTGACATCTTTTTTCTTGAAAGAAAATAGGATACTGTCAAAAAAGAAAAAACCAAGATCATCATGGTCCGATGAAAAGGCAAAACCAATGTAATGATTAATAAAATTAACTCCAATCTAAAAAACGTTGCAGTCAAAAAGTTCCTTCGAAAAAAGAACAAATAATAAATTGACGGTATTAAGAGCTGTGGCATATTGTAATATCTCACATAACCGTTACTCAGTAACGAAGTATGGACATCACTTCCTCCATCAAAAGAAAACATTATCGTCTTATCAAAAACGACCTGTAAAATGAACAAGCCACATTGAATCAAAGTAATCTTATACAGTGATTTCATCACTTTCATCACTTCCACTTCATCCATTCCATAGAACAAGATAAAGCTGAACAAAAAGAGATAATTCCGAGACACTATAACAACATCAAAGATTGCTAAGTCTAGAAATAGAACACTGTAAAAGATGAGGAAAATCAACCAAACAAAGAAATACAACCTAAACTTCACTGAACTGAATCTCGTTGAAAGTGAAATTAAAACATTCAACCTTTTGAGAATAATAAAGAACAAAAAAAGCAACCCTAAATCTGAAACCTTCAAACCAGGAAGTCCTATCAAAATGATATCTCTATCAATCAATTGAAATCCATTTGAGCAGAGAAAAAAATATAAAATAAGAGATTTTTGATACTCCCTTTTGAAATAGAAAAAAATAGCAAGAAAAAGCAAAATCAAACCTATCATTGTTCGCTTTTTATTCCTTCTTTCATACTTGGTTTACCTAGCATACCAATCACTTGAACAGTTGATGTTACTGCACTAGGAATCAACGAGACAATGGTCAGCAACAAAATTATAGTAGGTGACAACATTGCAAATTGATCCAACATAAATACCACGAAGATTTTAAAGCAAAATCCAAAGAAAACTGATAGGGTCTGTACTTTAATATTTCCAGTGCCATTCAATAAATAATTAAATGGAAAAAGATAGACAATCAATAACATTTGGGTTAAGACCAGGACAGCATTCAAATCTGACTCAATATCAAATCTTCCTATCCAAAGTGAAATAAACTCCTGAAGCAAAAACAACATAACAAAACCAAACATGACAAACAATAAAGTAAGTGCATTCAATTTTAGGATAACAGATTTTATCCATTCAAACTCTCCTCGATGATATGCCTCAGTGAATGCAGTCCAAAATGGTCCAATCACCAAGAAATACATCATGGGTAGTAAGGTGAATATCTTGAAAAACAATGATATTTTAAGTACTGCAAGCTCACCAAAAAAGAAAGAAATAAGATAGACGTCGGCCGTTGTAAGCATCATCCAAAACAATTGCAGCGTAAAAAAAAGAATTCCTTTTTTCAAAATATCATTTAAATACTCCCGGCGCAACAATGAAAGGCGTGGAATGTATGCTTTATACTTTCCTGTAAAGGCCACAACCTGAATAACCAAGATGATTACCAGAGGAACAATCGTGTTAATCATTATGACATTAAGAAGGTTCAACAAACCAAAATATTGAAAAATCATCATCACGATAAAAACGCCTAGTTGATTTAAAAAACCTACAAGACCATTGATATAGAAATTGCCATCCGCTATATAAAGAAAAAGTACCAATTTAAAATAAATCTGAAATATGGTTCCAATAAACAAAGCAGCTAAAATATTCTCATGAAGGGACATCCAACCAGCAGCCATGCCAAAGATAAGATGCAATAAATCCAACTGATCCAAAAGCATCACTCCTAAAATCAAAGCAATAGAGATGAACAATAATGATATGTATGAGCTACTGACAATAAATTTTACCTTTTCAACATCCTTGTCAATTAGCGCTTTGGTCAAATCATTTCTCATTCCATTCCCCAACCCAAAATCAAAGAAATTGAACCAAACCAAAATGGATGATAATGTCATCCATATCCCAATATCACCATCTGCAAAATTGTTGAAACACATTCGAATCATTAAAAAACTAATAACCGATGTTCCTCCTTTGAAGAGCAGAGAAGACATTATATTGCCTATCAAACCTTTTTTCACTTTTAATAGTGAAATCGATTTCTCAATATATTCAAATGATATCCTCTTCATTCCATTCAAAAACTCCTACTCATGAATGAATTAATTCAATTTTTCAAAATGATCCCGATTATAATCAAAAGTTTCAGAGAATAACAACTGTTCATCTTTTCGCATTTTCTGAATACCCATAACCATACCCATAGCCATACCCATAACCCTTACCATATCTGCCCATGCCCCTTGTCTTGATTCCATTGTATACAACTGCAGCGGGCCAAAACTTAGAGCTTTCATCAATGGGACCTAAGATATTCTTAACTGCATCCTTCAAAGAGTGGTCATGTCTAACTACAAACAAACTAAAATCTGCCTGCTCAGCCATAATCTCAGCATCTGAAATCAATCCCAAGGGTGGTGAATCGATAATTACAAAATCATATTTCGATTTCAAATGGCCAATCATCAACCCAAACTCTTTATTCAACAACAATTCCGCAGGATTGGGAGGGATTGGACCAGGAGGCATGATAAACAAATCTTTGTAGTTGGTTGCCTCCACTGCCTCATCAACACTCAATTTATTGATCAAAACTTGGGATAGACCCTTGGTACCAGAAACACCAAATGCTTTGTGAATCCTTGGTTTTCGCATATCTGCAGCAATGACCACAGTCTTTTTTCCCATCAAGGCCAAACTCAATGCGATATTGGTGGTAATAAAAGACTTTCCCTCTCCTGGCAAACACGAACTGATTAAGATAACTTGACTGCCCTCTCCCCTCAGATAGTAACTCATCTTGCTTCTCACTGAACGCACCGACTCCGCAATGGCACTCCGATTGTCTGAACCGATTATAAAATCACTATCCTCTGTACCCTGGTATATCTCACCCAAAACAGTAAGCTTGGTGCGACTCTCAATATCACTTCTGAACTTTATTTTACCCGTCAATACCTCAAAGTAATAGACGTAGGCACCAGGTAAAGCCAATCCCAATAGGATACAAGCTATCAAAACAACCATCTTCCGTGGCTTAACAGGATCTGCGTCCCCTTGCGCTGGCTCAACCAATCTAACGTCAGAAACCGTTGAGGCAAAGGATATGGCGCTCTCTTCTCTTTTCTCTAATAAAAAAGTATAAATTGAATTTTTAATAGCCTGCTGCCTACTGATATCTAGGAGCATTCTCTCTTTCCCTGGAAGGGATGTCAAGGAAGACATCTTCAAGTTCAATTCACTCTTCAAGCGCCTAATCGTACTTGACATATGTTGTTTCAGCTGGCCTACAGACTCCATCAATGACGTCCTCAGTTTTCCAATTTCACTCTCCATCATCAACAACTCTTCATCTTGTCCGCCAACCGCTCCCTTTCTCTTCTGATAACCAAATTCCATCTCGTACAATCTGTTCAACATCGAAACAACATTCTGATCTGAGATACCAACCAAAGAAGGCAAATTGCCAGGATTCATTCCCTTTCCTTTTAAGTATCCCTCTACATCATTCAGGACATTCATTTGAATTTCCATTTGATTCAATTCCTTGTCTTCTTCCTTAACAGATTCTAAAAACAACTTCCCTTGTTGACTCAGATCTACTATCGAATTGTTTTCCTTGAAAAGTTCTATGTCCTTTTCAACCGAATCCAATTGCGATGTCACCAATGACAATCTACCTTCAATAAAGTCCAAGGTAAACTGCGCTATCTGGCGTTTATCGGAAGTGGCCGCATCAGAGTAGGATTCTATAATCAACTTTAGAATGGTCTCTCCGCGTTGAATATTTCTTGTATCATAAGACAAATCAATGACACTGGTATTCTTATTCACGGTAACTACCGTAAAAGATTTCAAAATTTCCTTTATCTCTTTTTTGATTGATGTCGAAGAAACATAAAACTCCTGACCTGCAATTTCCCACAAGCGCTTGTGATCCACAACTAGTCCGACCTGCCTACTTTTTTTATCGCCGTTTACAAATAGTGTATCCTGCTTACTCGCTAATGCACCATTGATCTCTAAATGACCATCTGACGTAACTTTCAATCGCAACAAGTCTTCACTTTCATCTATACTATCAGGAAAAACAGGAAATACTTGAATCGGAAAATCTAGCCCCTGCAGGACATCTCTGATTCTTCCATTTTTGTAAACCCTGATATTGCAGTTTGTCTTTCTTACAACAGATTCAATGATTGGTCTGGATTTCAAAATCTCCAATTCATTTTCCACAATCTTCTTTCCACCAAACAAATCCAACTCGCTCAGAATGGATCCAGCGCCACCTACTCCAGTTTTTTTGTCATCCTTGACCAAGATTTTCGCTGAAACCCTATAAGTGGGTGATGTATAACGCAAATACAAGAAACCAAGAATCAGGAAAAAAACCACGGCACCCGCAAAGAGTAGCCAATAAGCCACTAACGCACTCCTTATGCTTCCTATGATATCAACCTCTTCTTCTATTTCCATTTTCTAATAAATATCAAACGTATCGCTGAATTACCCCCAAATTTAATCACTAACAATTTTTCAAATCATGTGCTACCATAATCTTCACCAATTCCTGAAAACTGGTTTTAGTCGGATTCCAACCCAAAACACGCTTGGCCTTAGCAGGGTTTCCCAATAATTGTTCTACTTCCGCTGGTCTAAAATACTTGGGGTCAACCTCAATGACTATTTCACCATTTGAAGCATTGATTCCCTTCTCATTCTCGCCTTCGCCTTCCCATCGCAATGCTATTCCTGCTTCGTTAAAGGCCAAATCGCAAAACTCTCGAACACTGTGCATCTCTCCTGTTGCAATGACAAAATCTTCTGGCGTGTCATGCTGCAACATCATCCACATACACTCTACATAATCCTTGGCATACCCCCAATCACGCAACGCATTCAAATTACCCAGATACAATTTCTTCTGCAAACCCTTGCTGATTCTAGCCGCAGCCATGGTAATTTTTCGGGTTACAAATGTCTCCCCTCTTCTTTCACTTTCATGATTGAATAATATTCCATTCACCGCAAACATCCCATATGATTCACGGTAATTCTTTGTAATCCAAAATCCATATTGCTTAGCAACTCCGTATGGCGACCTTGGATAAAATGGAGTAGTCTCAGACTGAGGTACCTCCTGAACCTTGCCATACAGCTCTGATGTAGATGCCTGGTAAATTCGACACGTTTTATCTAATCCCAACAAACGAACAGCCTCTAAAATTCGTAATGTCCCAACGGCATCAGACTCTGCTGTATATTCAGGAACCTCGAACGAAACTTTAACATGGCTCTGCGCTGCCAAATTGTAAATCTCATCTGGCTTGATTTGTTGAATGATACGTATGATTGAACTAGAATCAGTCATATCACCGTAATGCAATTCTAAACTCCTGTGGTCATGCATGTCTTGGATCCACCCATCCAAATACAAATGCTCTATTCGGCCTGTATTGAAAGAAGAAGATCGACGTATCATACCATGAACTTCATATCCCTTTTCTAGCAGCAATTCTGCCAAATAAGATCCATCCTGCCCTGTTATTCCCGTTATTAATGCCTTCTTTTTTGTCATTTCAAAATGTTTTTCACACGATTCTAGGTGCAACAAACGTCAAGATTCCACAGTGCTTGACCAGCCTACGAAGATAATCAAAGTGGGTAAAGCGTTTACTTAACATTTGTCACCACCAACACCAGTAAAGTTATTGCACTGACTACAGTAGGCCAGACCTGAAAAAATGTACTGCTGGTATTGATCTTCGTCCGATTGGGTCTAACATACAAAACATCTCCTGTCTGCATATAATAATACGGACTGCGCATCAATTCCTTTGAAGTCAAATCCAAGACAACGCTTTGCTCCCCCGTCTCCGTTTTACGTATCAAGACCACCTCATTTCTCACACCATTGATGGTTAAGTCACCCGCCAATCCCAATGCCTGTAAAATATTCAAATTGTGATAAGGAACATGATAAGTTCCTGGTTTTGCAACCTCTCCCAAAATGGTCAACCTAAAATTGATGCACCTTACTGTGACCACAGGATCTTTGAGATAATCCTTTAACTTACCTTCCAACATTGTTTGTAACTCCTTCCGACGCATTCCCGCCACCTCCAAATTGCCCAACTTTGGGAAATTAATCTTCCCATCCTCCTCAACCATGTAACCCAGCATCGGATTGGCACTTTGCAGTTGCTGAACACTATTCAATTGCACAGCTGAAAAATTGGTCATATTGAAATAAGTAGCCAACTCCAAATTGGGGCTATTCACAAATATACTCAACTGATCACCCTTCCTGATAACGGGGTTGTCGACCTCAGCAACCGACACATCAGTCTTTTCATTTCCCAATCCATAGAAATAATAGACATCTTTGGATTTGGTGCAGGATTGCAACAAAAAGACCAAAAAAAGAAACCAAATTAGACGCATGAAATTGAAAAAAAAAGCGCGGTTGCATTATGATACAATCCGCGCTTTATGTTTAAAGAAATTTTACTTTGCTACGTAGAACAAAGAGATACCATGCTGAAGGTAGCTTCCACCATCCATCAAGTTGGTCAAACCCCACTTGGCCTGTGAATTCAAAGAAACTCCCCAGTCTTCTTTCACCCAATAGTTAAAAGACAAACCGGTGTTCAAAGTAACCATATTGTTGTCCATACCTGGATCACGCTTGGTGAAACCTAAACCTTGTACAGATTGAATTTCAAAATTACCCTTTCTGAAAGCATTGTAACGTGTGTTTGCATCCAAAGCCCAAAGCGTACCTTCCTCAGCATCAGCCTTCTGCTCACCATTTCTGAATTTGGCATCATAGTTCACATAAGTGAAGCCCAAATCCAAAGACAACTTATCGTTCATTTGCTTCATTCCACTAATGCGAGAAGGAAACAAATTGTAATTCCAACCCTCTTTAACATCCAAGAATTTCTCAAATGCACGTCCATCATCGTCGATAGCTGCCCATCCAAGACTGAAAGTCCATGGTGATGATTTCAAATTGTCGATGATTCCTTGTGAAGATGCTTGCGCCATCATGGCTACAGCAAAAATAAATGTAAAGATTTTTTTCATGTTTCTATGCTTATAGGGCAAATATAAGCAAAATGTTAAATGATAACAAAATCAAATTTTAATATTCTCTTTCTTCAGCAAAATCAGCAACAAAGGCGTGATGGTCATCTCAAACATGATGGCCACCAACAATGTCAATGATATTAAAAAACCAATATAGAAAGTTCCCAAAAACTCTGAGAATATCAAAGTGGAAAATCCTGCCGTCAAAATCAATCCCGTCACAATCATCGCCTTTCCAGTAGTCATAAAGGTACGTTTCACCGCGTAAATCCTGGAATAACCTTCCAAACCCAATGTTCGAACACGCGCCAAAAAATGAACGGTATCATCTACCGCAATTCCAAAAGCAATGTTGAAGACAATAGATGTCGAAACCTTCAATGGTATTCCCAAAAACCCCATTAACCCTCCAATGACAATCAACGGCAATAAATTGGGGATAATCGTCATGGGAACCATGCGCCAAGATTTATAAACCACCCCCATCACCAAGCCAATCACCAAAATGGATAAAAACAAATCCAGTATGGTATTGTCCACCAAATAAGCATTGTTGATGTCCATCAACATCGCAGTTCCTGTTAATGTTGTTGCTTGTAAATGATTAAAATCCTTTTTCAAAAAATGATTCAACTGGGCATTCTTTTGCTCATAATATTTGCGCCCTTTATCAGGCAATCTCCCAGTAACCCTCAGCGTCTTACTCTCTTTGTTGTAAACCAATTTCACCAACGATTGCGCTTGCTTGCTTTTGGCATATTTGACAATTTGCTGCATCTCACTTTCGTCTGCCGGAATCCTTCTGTAACCATCATCGCCACCATTCAAAGTTCTATTGGCCGACTTCACCATCTCGCACCAACTGAACAAAGCGCCTACGCCATACTCCTTTCTCAGATAACCATCCAACCGATCCAACTCCTGCAGGGTGGCCATGTCAGTGATATCGGCTTTGGATTTCAAAGTCACACTCAATTCAAATGGTCGGCAACCAATGAATTTTTCATCCATGAAATTAAAATCCTGCTTCAATGGATTGTTGTCCCGCAAATCTTCCAGCATCAAATTGTCCACCTTGATCATTGATATACCCCAAAAGCTGACTCCCACGGACAATGTAGCCCCAACAATGATCCATTTTCTTCTGCGCAATACAAAGGCAAAAAATCGATGCAACCGCTTGGTCCAGAAATCCTCCCGCATCGCATACACCTGCATCTGTGTGGGTTTAATCACCAAAATCATGGCCGGCAATAAAGTAAAGGTCAATCCATAGGCCAATAAAACCCCAACGCTGGTGTACAAACCAAAATCAGAAATCGGTTGAATATTGGAAAAGATCAAAGTCAAGAAACCTATAGCTGTTGTTACTGCTGTTAGGAAAGTAGCCAGTCGAATGCTCTTCAAAGCCTTCTTCAGCGCGGTTCTTGGATCATTGCCCTCCCGCAACTCATTCATGTACTTGGTCAAGACATGAACAGAGTCGCTCATCCCCACCACAAACAAAATGGTGGGCATGATGGTCACCATCACATCAATGTCCTTGCCCAGTACCTGCATAAAGGCCATGGTAAACAAAATGGACAAAAAGACCACCGCAGCTGGAATCACAATGCCCCAAAAAGATCGAAAAGCGATGTACAAGAAAATGACCGTGCAGACCAAACACAAGCCGACAAACATGATCAGCTCCTTGATCATCAACTCCACCAGCAACTTTTGCCCCTTGGCGCGACCAATCAAATGAACACCATCAAACTGAAAAGCACCTACCGTCTTTTGAATATTGTCATACAATACATCGCACTTCTTGACCGCCAAACCTTGCTCATGCTTCATGTTGATGGCCACAGATTTCCCATCAGGCGAAAAGAAAATCCCCACCCACTGTCCAATGCCATAAATGTGCGTGCTGTCAATCCCATATCCATCTGGATTGCGATAGTCCAACCAAGGAGATTGAAAAAAACCACCAAAGACCGGATCCTTCACCACATCCATCAACTGCGTTGGACCAACGCAATCATTGATGTATTCTATCTTTTTCAAGGAATCGTTGAGCGCATCCACCTTGGCCAAAAAGCTAGAATCAAAAACGCCCTTGTTGTTTTCTAAAACAACGATGAAATAATCCAGGTCTGACTCGAATTTATCACGATGCGTCAAGTAAAAATCTGTGGCTGGATCGTTTTGCGGAAAAAACGCTTCGAAATCGTAATTAAAACGCAATTGAGAAACCGCCCAAAGACTGAGCGCTACCAACAATCCAACTGCAGCAATGATCCAAACGCTCCTCCTTTCTGTCTTCATCCGTCAAATGTATTTTACTACCCGTCTAAACAAAAAAAGGCCGTCAATGTTGACAGCCTTTTTACATTTTCCAATAAAACTTTATTTTTTATCGTCTTTTACTTCTTCAAAATCTACATCAGTTACCTCACCATCTCCGCCATTGTTTCCGGCTTGACCTTGACCTGCATCTCCTGCCTGTCCGCCTTGACCGTACATGTCTTGTGCAGCAGCTTGGAAGATGGTGTTCAACTTGTCCATGTCCGATTTGATGGCATCCAAGTTTTTCTCAGCATGCGATTTTTTCAAGTCAGCCAAAGCCGTTTCAATTTCACCTTTCTTATCCGCAGGAATTTTATCGCCATTGTCCTTCATTTGTTTCTCCACTTGGAAAATCAATGAATCTGCTTGGTTAACTACATCGGCTTGTTCTTTGGCTACTTTGTCCGCCTCAGCATTCATCTCCGCCTCTTTCTTCATGCGCTCAATTTCCTCTTTGCTCAATCCTGAAGTTGCTTCGATGCGGATGCTCTGTGTCTTGTTGGTGGCCTTGTCCAATGCACTTACGTTGATGATTCCGTTGGCATCGATGTCAAAAATAACTTCGATCTGAGGAACACCTCTTTGTGCTGGAGGCAAATCTGACAAGTGGAACTTACCAATGGTTCTGTTGTCCTTGGCCATGGCGCGCTCGCCTTGCAACACGTGAATTTCAACACTGGGTTGGTTGTCTACCGCTGTAGAGAACACCTCAGATTTCTTGGTAGGAATCGTGGTATTGGCATCAATCAACTTGGTGAATACACCTCCCATGGTTTCGATACCCAAAGAAAGTGGCGTCACATCCAACAACAATACATCTTTCACTTCTCCGGTCAAAACACCTCCTTGAATTGCAGCACCAATGGCGACCACTTCATCAGGATTAACACCTTTGGATGGTTCTTTTCCGAAGAACTTCTTCACGGCTTCCTGGATTGCAGGGATACGGGTTGAACCACCGACCAAAATAATTTCGTTGATGTCCGTTACTCGCAAACCTGCAGCCTTCAATGCCGACTCACAAGGAGCAATGGTGCGCTGAATCAAGCTGTCCGCCAATTGCTCAAACTTGGCACGGGTCAATGTTTTCACCAAGTGTTTGGGAACACCATCCACCGGCATGATGTAAGGCAAATTGATTTCAGTGCTTGTACCAGATGACAACTCGATCTTGGCTTTCTCAGCACCTTCTTTCAAGCGCTGCAAAGCCATGGGATCTTTCGACAAATCAATGTTTCCATTGTCGTTCTTGAACTCTTGAACCAACCAATCAATGATCACTTGGTCAAAATCATCTCCTCCCAAGTGGGTGTCTCCGTCTGTTGACAACACCTCGAACACACCGTCACCCAATTCAAGGACGGATACGTCATGGGTACCACCACCGCAGTCAAACACCACAATCTTCATGTCTTGTGACTTTTTGTCCAAGCCATAGGCCAAGGCAGCTGCTGTTGGCTCGTTGATGATGCGCTTCACGGTCAAACCGGCAATCTCACCTGCCTCTTTGGTAGCCTGACGCTGTGCGTCATTGAAGTAGGCTGGAACGGTAATCACCGCTTCAGATACTTCATGACCCAAATAGTCTTCCGCGGTCTTCTTCATTTTCTGAAGAATCATCGCCGAAATCTCTTGGGGAGAATAGTTGCGGTCATCGATTTTCACGCGTGGCGTATTTCCGTCGCCTTTCACTACTGCGTAGGGTACACGAGATACTTCTCTTTCTGTTTCTGTATAGCTGGACCCCATGAAACGCTTGATTGAATAAACCGTTTTCGTTGGGTTGGTAATGGCTTGACGCTTGGCAGGATCTCCGATCTTTCTTTCGCCTCCGTCAACAAATGCCACGATAGATGGAGTGGTTCTTTTGCCTTCGCTGTTCGCGATCACTACGGGTTCGTTACCCTCCATAACGGCAACGCAAGAGTTTGTAGTTCCAAGGTCAATTCCAATTATTTTACTCATAATGTTTTGAATTATTCTTTTCCCGCCCCTTTCAAATCCTGTTCCGTTCCGGCCATGCCCCAACATGTCTGACAGATTTGTCATAGAAACTGCCGCACTCCCGTCAGCCTGTCCAATTCTGTGACAGATATGGCGTATTATTGCCTTGCAGTTTAACCCGATGATTGGCTTATTCAAGACCTTTTGGCACCGAAACCCCAATGTGCTCATCTTTCTTTTGAGCTTGCCCGTTTTATTGATAGAGGCCAAAACAGAGAATGACTTCGACATCTTTATTCAAGCCGCCCGTGATTGGTCCAATGGTCTCAATCCCTACACCCAATTGTACCATGAGTGGTACCATTACTTCTACGACATTACTTTCTTAACCCTGCTTTCTTGGTTCCAACATTTGTCCAATTACTGGATCAAGCTGGGTTGGTTGATGGTGCAAGTAATCTTGCTCATTCAAATCTGGAAAATGGTGCTTGGACACGTCGGTGCTTCTGCCACTTCCTCACCCAAATTTCGTTGGTTGGGCCTGGCATTGGTCATCTTCAACAGTCGGTTGATCCGCGACAATATCCATTTGGGGCAGATGACCATCCTCTTGCTTTTTCTTTCGCTCAAAGGATTGGAATTGATTTTCAATCGGCGACATGTCTTTGGAGGGGCATTGTTGGCTTGGGGAGTGGTCGTAAAAATTTTGCCCATTGTTGTTTTGCCCTACCTCATTTACCGCAACCGATGGAAAGGTGCCGCTTGGACCGTGGCGTTTTGCGTGTTCTTTGTGGCCCTACCCTATTTGTATCAAAACACAACCCAATATTCAGAGCTCTTGATGAGTCGATGGGCCTTGTTGAATCCGAGCAATACCGAACACATTTTGGACACCTCCGAACGCAGTTTTCACTCCATGACCACATTGGTCAGCGTACTCTTTCATGCGCATTGCGACGACACCCACATCCTCCCCTTGCGCCGCCACATTTGGGATTGCGACGTGCAGACCGTCAAATGGATCAGCCTCATTTCCCGATTGATTTTGGTGGCGTCCTTTCTTTTGGTTTTGCGCAGCCGGCCTTTTGTCGAAGGTCGCCGCGAACATTACTTCCAAGAATGGGCCTATCTCTTGATGCTGATCCCATTGATTTTCCCACACCAACAGCACTACGCGTTTTTAATGATGATGCCAGGCCTGGCCTGTCTCTTGTCTCCCTATTTCACAGGTGTTGCCATTTGGAAATGGACATCGATACGAACTTGGTTGTTGGTATTGATTTTCATTGCAATGAACATCCATTTCTTATTAGGGGTTTGGAGCGGTTACTACAACCATTTCAAAATACTCACCTATGGGGGATTGGTCGCTTTGATCTTGTTATTGCAACAAATGCATCCACGTGATGCCAGTCACCAAGAAGAGAATATTTAAAAGGGACATTTGCAGCGTTGAACAATAATACAACGAGCAAAAAAAATGAAAAACTTCATTACTACCTACCGGCGCAACTTGCGCGCTATTCTCATCGGAGCCATTTTGGGATTTCTGTATTACCGTTTGGTAGGATGCCAATCGGGGCATTGCATGATCAGCTCCAATCCCTTTATCAGCACAGGATATGGGGCATTGTTGGGATATTTGTTTGTCAGCTCCAACTGTGCAAGAGGCAACTGCAAAATTTAAATTTTGGATTTTTTTTGCATTTGCCTTGCAACAATGGTAAGGTTTGTGCGTTTAAGAAAGTACTAGATTTTACTCGTTCTGAGTAATAGGTTTTGGTTAAGGATTAAAAAAGCCCCTCAACGGAGGGGCTTTTTTATTGATGAGGACCTATTCCGGCTATCCGTTTCAAGTCCTCGGGTGCTGCGCACCCTGCGGGCTTTCCACTGCTATCCGGGGTATTGAAAAAAAACTGCATAAACGGTTTTGTTGTAATGAAATCTTCTAAAAAAAGCATTTATACCACCATCTCCTCCTCAACCCTAATCAACCAAACTGAATCCGATACACATCTTTTTCATTGCGCGGAATGTTTCGCTCTACAAATCCTCCTGACTGAGGGATGATCTCGATCAAATCAAAGGCCGTACACGATTTGGGTAGCCCGGTAAAAACAAGCGTAAACTGCAATGAATGTCCACCCCTCACACGCGTCCAAACCGGATACATTGAAACATTAAAAGCACTCACCAACTCACTGCGGTGATCGCTTCCCCTGTCCAATAAATAGGTCGATTTCCATATGCGTATCGCCTGATCAAATTCCGAACTCACAAAAGTACAATGTACCACCACTTGTGACTCCTCATCCGCCTCATCCTGCGTTTTAAGCTTCACCCCATGCTGTACTTTCTTTTCCTCCAACGTCTTCGCAAACTGAATCAAGGTTTGCTTTTGCTGATCATTCTCTTGCTTTCCTTTAACTGTGATGTCGTTCATTTTTCTTTGACTTTTTTATTTCCTACCTCCCCATTGCCCTTTGCTTCATTTAGCGCCACAAGATATCATCTAATTTCGGTATCAAAATATGACGGACCAATTCATGCTATTGGGGTTATAAAAACGCATACATTGTTTTGTCCCAATCTGTCTTTTCAAAAAAGCAATCAATATTTAAAATCTCCAATATTCACCCTGTATGTTTTAGCATCCTTTGAATCACTAATTTCGCCATTATCATTGAACATGCCAACAAACCTACCCGCCTCCATTTTTTCATTTCTGGAAGACTTGAAAGAAAACAATAACCGAGATTGGTTTCAACTCAACAAAACGAGATATCAGGAGCAATTTGAAACCGTCGCGCAATTTGCCGATGAGCTGTTGTTGCGCATGAAGCAAAGTGACGAGATTGAAACACCGAGCGGAAAAAAGGCGTTGTTCAGGATCCACAAGGACGTTCGTTTTTCCAAAGACAAATCACCGTACAAAACCAACATCGGAGGATCCTTTACACGAGCGACCCAATATTTACGCGGTGGATATTATTTTCATATTGAACCCGGCAATTGCTTTTTAGGTGGCGGATTTTGGGCACCTTCGCCCGAAGATTTAAAACACATTCGAAATCAAATAGCCGCCGATCCAGAACCTCTACGAAAGATTTTGACCTCCAAAAAATTCATTTCCACTTTTGGAAAATTGGAAGGCGAGCAACTCAAGAACGCCCCCAAAGGGTTTGACAAAGACCATCCCGCCATCGATCTCATCAACTACAAACAATTTTTACTCATCAAACGATTTACCGATGCCGAGGCGCAATCGGCCAACTATTTAAACGACGTCGTCACCACCTTTCAAGCCATGCGCCCCTTTTTCGATTACATGAGTGAAATCCTCACCTCCGATTTGAACGGAGAGCCTTTGTTTTAGTCGGAACAAATTTAACATCGTCCTAAAAGACACTAACCGCAATCATCCGACATGGTACATTTTCTCTTTTCGCATTTACGATTCAGATCAAAAATCTCACTCTGATATTCTTGAAATAACTTGGAAGTGAATGTAAAAAAAGTTATCTTAGTGGGGTGAAAAAGCATAACGCAAAAGGTCTTGATTTTAACATCGACAAACTCACTAATTCGATTGAAAACGCGTGGTCCGGGGATAGTTTTTCCACTGAAGTATCATTAATCACTAAACTCGATTTAAAGATTGTCTCTAAAAATAATGGCTGGTTATTCAATTGGACAAGTGAATTCAAAAACCCGCAATGTGACGTTTATAAATTGACGATAACAAATAACCCAAACATTATTCAAGGGCTTGTTAGTTTGGAAGTAAAGACCGATCATGTCTACATGCATCTTATTGAGAGTGCTCCATTCAATCTAGGGAAGGAAAAAATATATTTAGGCGTACCTGGAAACTTGGTTGCGTTTGCATGCAAATTATCATTCCAAAGAGGCGGAGAGGGTTACGTATCTTTTCTTTCAAAAACGAAACTCATTGAACATTACGAAAGATCTTTGGGAGCCATTCATGTTGGAGGAGGTAAAATGGTTATTACAACACAAGAAGCATTGAAACTAACGAATAAGTACTTTTAAAACGAAACAACATGGGAATAATCAAAGAACCTTTGAACGTTGACTTCTTCGTAGATTCAAGGTCTTTAACTCCATCAGAGGAAAAGGCTATTAGTGATTTTATTAAAGCCGATAAAGCCAATCGAAAAGTTAAAAGCAAAAAAGCAAAAAAGACATCAATTAAAAAAGAAGCAGATTAAGCATCTATTTTATTTCCCTATTTTTTTTAGCATGTACTGAAACGCTGCGCGCAAAGGCTTTCCACTCTGCTATCTGGGGTATTGGTTCACATCCCATTTCAAAAAGTCATTTCGAATACGAATTCGGATATTTGCGGATAAATACGGATAAAATAATTAAACCGAATCGTGTGAAGCACATTCGTCAACGGAATTCTTTATTATTTCATAGTATTAAATTTCATTCATTAAATGTATTTTAACATTATAATGACTGATTTATCAAACACTTTAAATATTATTTACACTATATTTGTCTCACAAAACAACGTCACATGGAAAGTATCGCACGGTATAAAAACTGGAACGCCATGAGCGATCAAGCCTTGGCCGCATTCATTGGTCAATTCATTCGCAGCAAACGAATGGAACAAAACGTGACCCAGGCACAATTGGCAAAAGATGCTGGTATCAGTCGATCTACGCTGGTGCTCCTTGAAAAAGGAGAAACCGCGTCGTTAAATACCTTGCTTCAAGTGCTTCGTATGCTCGATCAGTTGCATGTCTTATCTGCCTTTGAAATTACGCCCGTTATTAGTCCGCTACTCTTGGTAAAAGAAGAAATGAAAAAACGCCAACGCGTCCGCTCAAAACCTTCTTCACAACAACCCAAAACCGATTGGTGAGCATGAATGCCGCTTATGTGAAAATTTCGGGACAATTGGTTGGTGCGATTGCCTGGAATCCAGAACAACGATTGGCCACGTTTGAATATGACACGAATTTCAAACGATTGGAATGGGATCTTGCTCCATTGAAAATGCCTGTTCAATCGACTACACGCATTTTTCAATTTCCTGAACTACGTGCTTCAACATTGTCTGATTTCGACACGTTCAAAGGACTACCGGGAATGTTAGCCGATGTACTGCCGGACAAATACGGAAGTCAACTGATCAACGCATGGCTCGCCGCGAACGGTCGTCCGCAGAACAGTTTGAATCCAGTTGAATTGCTATGCTTCATTGGCACCCGCGGGATGGGGGCCTTGGAATTTGAGCCCGCCCAAGTAACCGAGAATAAGCGTGCGTTTCAAATTGAATTGGAATCTTTGGTAGAGACCGCAAAGCAAATGCTCAACGAGAAGGTGCAATTTCAATCCAAACTAAAAAGCAACGATCTTCAATCGATGCAAGATATTTTGCGCATCGGCACATCCGCTGGAGGAGCTCGTCCAAAGGCAGTTATCGCCTACAATGAAATGACTGGCGAGATTCGTTCTGGACAAACAAAGGCGCCCAAGGGATTTGAACATTGGCTCATCAAGCTCGACGGCGTGAGCGATATTCAATTGGGACAATCGAAAGGATATGGCAGGGTTGAGATGGCCTATTACCACATGGCCACCGACAGTGGTATCGACATGATGCCCTCTCGCTTGTTGGAAGAAAATGGAAGAGCTCATTTTCTAACCAAGCGTTTCGATCGTGAGGGCAGCGCGGTGAAGCACCATGTTCAGACTTTTTGCGCCATGAATCATTTCGACTTTAACGAGATGAACAGTTTCAGTTATGAGCAGTTGTTTCAGACCATGCGTGAATTGCGTTTGACTTATGTTGAAGCTGAGCAAATGTTCCGCAGAATGGTCTTCAACGTCGTGGCCCGCAATTGCGATGATCACACCAAGAATTTTGCCTTTCGCTTGAAGCAAGGCGGCAAATGGGAATTGGCTCCCGCTTACGACATCTGTCATGCCTACGCTCCGAACCATCAATGGGTCAGCGCGCATGCGTTAAGCATCAATGGCAAGCGATCTGGCATTACGCGAAAAGATCTAATGGTTATGGGTGAATCTATCCGCTGTAAAAACGCCGCTCATATTATTGACCACATCCGAGACGTGGTTCAGCAATGGCCCACCTACGCTAAGGAAGTTGGCGTTTCTCCGAAGTTACGAGACGCCATTTACAGCACTTTTGAACCGCTCACATAAATCAAAATTCACCAACTTTTCTCGCATCTAAGCTGCGCCTTACTTGCTCAAATCGCATTCACCGGAAATCCCACTAAAAGAGTTATCTCATGAAAAGTGTAAAATTTTACACTTTTAAGGACTTAAAAATGTTGCTTGACTACACTTTTCAGGAGATATGGTAAAAATGACATTTTTCCCAAATACCCCAAAACCCCTGCCATTCGCCTTTCCCTCCAGGGATACAAAGAACAAACTAGGATGATCAATATTCCGATGTATGGGTTTGTTGGGGGAATTTGATTGGGAGAACACAAAACCTGAGATGAGCATTGCCCTTTAGCAGAAAATAATACTCTAAATTTACACATGCTCAATTACTTCGAAGAAATCGCTAAAATAAAAGTCAACAAAAATGGCGCAGTCATTTCATTGCACAAGCCCCTGTTGTT
>JACCDH010895700.1_pt1 | contig 19491 bp, 22 predicted proteins | sample 7442481 | NCBI WGS metagenome assembly JACCDH01 (sample SAMN15323433, study PRJNA562643) | freshwater metagenome | isolation source: river surface water | place: USA:Blue River Watershed | collected 2017-08-15 | reverse complement strand
TGCCACTGATTCATTGTAAAAAAGATTCATGAGCTGTTTTTGCGTGGTGTAGGAACGCAGGGATAAGTTGAAAATATGCCGACCAGTATCTTTTGCAATCGCCTTAATAGTCGAGGTTTTGCCGGCACCTGGAATTCCGTGCAAAAGAATTCCCAGAGAATGCGGAATACCCCGTTGACTGTACCATTCTGGATGATGTACAAACAGATTTAGACGTTCTTTTAGTTCGGCAACATGGGCTCCAAACACATTACTAAAACTTTTAAAGGTGTTGAATTCATTCATCGTGAAGGAAAGTTGTTTGGCCGCAGTGGACCAGTTGTAAGTTTCTTTGGGTTTTTGGCCTTTCTCTAGAGGTGCTCTTACATCAATTTGCTTCTGCGGCTCCGAAGGAATTTCATTGAAAAAGAATTTCTTGTTTCCAAGTTTGTTATTCTTCTCATACACATAGTTCCGATGAATTTCATCAACCCAATTTCGAAGTTCATTAATTTTCAGTTTGGTGGAAAAAATAGTGAGTTCAATCGAATTCAATTCACCCTTGTCGTCGTACGAGACACCATGAACTTTTGCTTTAATAACAGGCGTAACCTGTACTTCGTCAGAGGTATTCAGAATATAACGACGTTCAAGTTGGATATGTTTGGATGTATCAATATTGCAGAGATATTCAATTACACCATCAACCTTCTCTACGCATTTATTATTCTCATCTACCCCTTTGCCATACTGACGCTTCATGGAAATACTGAACACTTCCTCCTTTTCCTTGCTAACAATTGAGGGGAGAAACTGTTTGGCATCGACTGTTTTTTTGAAAAAATAGGCTTTTACAACGGCCTGAAACTGAATCCAGAGTGCTGGAATGGCCTTAAACAATTGTTCAATTAGATTCACCACTAACATAGTATAGAGCATTGTATAAATATCTGTATGACCGCTACTAGGATTCTGATTCGATTTGACCATAAAGAGGGTCATAACTTGCGTTTTGAGTTGTGTGAGATCCATATTTTAGAATAACCTTACATATACTTTCTCTGAAAACTTTAAATGTTATAACAACCTGTTACAAAATTGAAAGAATTCGCAAGACATTTGTACAAAGGTACAATGAATTTTGAGGCGTTTCGTGTTTCAGTGAGGAATGCCCTTGGATTTGAGACATTTTATCCAAAATGTTTGGATGATGCTATAGAGATGTATGCATTTCTGGTTCCTACAGGCGTTTCAGAAGATGTCAGAAATGCATTAGGTGCCTACATCTCGGCAATGTTTCAAAATGCGGGCCGAATTTGCGAAGACGTTACATGGCATGATGTTGGGACATATCGATTTAATTGGTGCGGTACACGACATATAACCGCGCATTTTGATACACACTTGGTATTTTGGTTGGCAAAACCTAGTACGGAACCTGTACCGTCCATAGAACTTCCTCCTGTGCCAGAAGTTGACCGATGGATTGTTGCAGAAGTCGATTACGATTCTGTTCGCGAGGATTTATATCCAAATTCGTTCATTACATTTGATAGCATTTATTCTGGAGCAATAAATGCAGGTAGATACCTGGAGCTCAGAGATAAACTCACCGAATACGTAAAAGATAGTATTCATCGAATGTATAGTATTAGTACATAATATATATGTATACGATACACATATATCATAAAAATAGAATTGTATTTACACGAGTTTCAGGTTTCCATTAAAAGTTTTTACAAGAGTTGTAAAGATATTGCTGTTGGAAACATAGCTATCATCAGACTAGGCACAATCGTATAAACGCTTATACCCATTAGTAAATGGAAGAAAACGGAAAAAACGAAAAAGCAAAAGAATGAATAAATTCAGGATTCCATAGAATGTCATACAGAGATATAATTTGCATATTGCAAATTACCTGTTTGATACGAATTAGATAAGCCTAACCCACATCTAGTTCTCTCTATCATGGGTAACCTCAACTTGTGTAAATATACACAAGTTGGATTCATTTATTCAAAACTCATTCCGCAAAAACGGAATGTATAGTCTTGAAATCGCCCTCGATTGTAGTTTCTTATGTTGCTGTTGGAATCCTACCCGCAGACTCAAACAAGATTCCAATATAGTTTTGATTTGAAAGCAAAGGTTTCAAGAATAAATTGCTGTAGGAATCTTTAGAGTCTGTGGGAGAGGAGAGTTCAATATCGAACCGCTCCTCTACTTTGGCTTGGTATGTATGGCTTTAGACCTAAGCCAATTGCCGGTATAGTTCGCGAGTTCTGTGTTCATCACGAAGTAACTTGCGGTAAACCTCGCGAACACGGTCGTATCGTTCGTCGTCCAGGATTGACCGCATACCGGCATAAGGAGTAATACAGTCAACTCCGCCTTTTTGGAGCGCCTTCAGAATGTTGGGTGACCATCCGCTAATCATAATAACTCCTTCATCTGACGCGGTTGCATGGAAATCCTTGTATTCACCACGGAGATTCCATATCACAATCCGAGGAACTTTCCAGGAGGCACCGTTGCTACCACTGCTACTGCCGCTGCTACCGCTACCGCTACCGCTGCCGCTGCCGCTGCCGCTACCCCAAACACGACGACTTGCCTCCTCAAACTCCTTACGAATTTTGGCAAGTTGAGTGGACCAAGGTTCCGAATTAGATGAATAGCCATTCTTACCGCCATCGCTTTGTTTTGCGGCATCCCATCCCATATCAGTCAGAAAAATCAAATCCTCGGGTTCTTCTCCAATTGGAACACGCGCCTCCTCCATTTTCTGAATAATAAGTTGGCAGGCCTTGTAAAAATCGGTGGAAAGCCCTTGCCCACAATTGTTAAGTGAATGTATTTTTTCTTTCAGCGTGGTTTTGCCCACAAAAGAATGCCATTGAGGCGTGGAATCGAATGTGAGAATGTGATCGCGGAATGCCGGTGCAGCAATTTCGGAAATCAGAATTCCCAAAGCCATTGATACTGTCACTGGTATTCCACTCATACTTCCGCTGAAATCACACATGGGTACAACCTTTCCTAGACCACCTTGTTTGAGTGCAGCTTCACGAATCGAGAGCCATTGGGCTTCCAGTAAATCTGCAGTTTCCTTTTGCTGATACTGATACATAATTGAGGATACGACTTCGTGGGGATACACTACATTCGCACCGTTGGCTCTCGCTTTTCCAACGCGAATTTTAGCAATGAAGTCTACGAAATGTTGTTTACATGCGATTCTATCAGGGTCAGAGGAACGCTGTATTTGTGTAACTTGACGTTTCCGTTTTCCTGCACCTTGAAGTCTCAAATTAAAAAAGGCAGCATTGTGGATTTTCAGAGAACGCCCTGGAACATGATCCGGTGTAATATCTCTCCAGGTTTTGTTGCACATATTAATTTCTGTGGTATTGAGATGTCGATTTCTGGCGGCGACCGCTTTGCGGTATTCGGCCATGCGATAACGAGGAGGCTTGTGAGAAAAGAGGATATTGGCAAACTGTTTGGCCAATCCAGGATATGTTTTGGATGTTTCGCGAGGAATCCATTTTGCCAAGAGAGATTTAGGTTTTTCCTGCAAACCATCCTCAATCCAGGTGTCTACCATTGCACATTCAATGGCTTCTTTCAGTTCAGGAACACTATAAAGCTCCCACATATCTCTCCAACATCCATATTCAGGAATCAGTTTTACCAGCTGTTTGGCGACCTCTGGTTTACGCTTGGCCAAAGAACGCATCATCGTGTAAAAAAGGGCACGTTCTCCTTTACCGCCACGAATGTCACGAAGTTGAAAGGCCATCACACAGAGGTCTTCCAAATAGGCATCGGGAGCCTTCGTAATCGCATCAACTATGTAGGATGCCTCCAGGTCACGGTTCAACATAGTAAACAGGGACACACGAACATCGCCTACACCTTCTTCGGTATACACGGTTTCACCATTTATACCGACTTTTGTTTTGACCTGGTTTTGGTTTTGGGTATTCATCGCAGCAACAAATGCCATTCTATCTTCGATTACTTGCGATTCGCTTTACGCCCTGACTTTTTTGCCTTAATACTTTGTGTAATAACGCGGGGCGATTTTCCTCTACAACGAAAGGTTTTGAGCGTTCGGCCGCGTGTTTGGAGTACAGATTTCACACAAATGGCTATAGCTCGGCTTTCTTTGCTATTTTTCAGAGATTTCTGAACTTTTTTAATACAGGAGCAGAATTTTCGTGTTTGGGGTTCGTGCATTTCTATTCAGTATCCGAAAAATTTAAACGAGGTGGCATTATCATTCTTCTAAATCCGGTTCTTTGCTGTACGGGTGGTTCAATTCCATCACTGTCTGGTGTCATTCTGTAAGGGCCTTGAAGTACTAGAGATCCTGAATTTAATGCATTAATTACTGAATCCAGAACACTCATTTTAAATCGATTTGCGCTCTGTTTTTCACCGCGTAGACCAAATTCAGAACGATAGTCATTTAACAAAATTCTGGGGTCAAGCAGACGATAATTCTGATTGTTATACGGAACTATGTAATACTGGCAACTTGGTTTAACAGACATATCAAATGAGTTGCCAGTTTCAGGATTTACAAATGTCATAGAACGCATAGGTTCGGATTGCTGACGCAAAAACCCACTAAATCTGTTTCGATAAAAGTCTTTTCGGGAAACATACAAAATATCCACGTCATTTGCTGCCGGTGCGGGCAGTTTCAGAAGAGTGGCATAAATTCTGACGGCCTCTGAACCCGTTAAAATCCATTTATTTCCAAATTCATTATCAAAAACTCGCTGGTAGTCTTCGATTAATCCACCTCTTTGTTTTCTGAATTTGCGACTTCTGTGTTTTTTGGAACGATGTTTGCGCGTGTTTGGCATTTTCCTACATGGGATTCAGATTATTCCACCTTTCTCACAGAAGAAATCTGAATGGTGTCCTTGAATCCACATACACCACTGCCTTCACAGGTATGATGCATAGTATAGGGCAGGAGAGAAAAGCGGAACGGCTTCTGTGTAACTACATCAATCAGAGGTAGATATACAGTATGTGAGGAAACAGTTGTATGTATAGGTGTATCGGCAAAACACTCAACATCTGAGCAATACCCGTCATGACTTGTGACACGACTCTTGAACTCCACAACGTAATGAGGCTCATCGAGCCTCTGTGTGAATTCAGTGGGAAATCCATCCATCAGGTCAATGCAGTGAATCCAACGAAAGATATGGGTCTTCTCGTCGGTCCAAACAAAATGAGCGGAGTAATCCATGGTTAGGGAAACGGAAAGAAAAGGAAAGAAAAGGAAAGGAAAGAAACGGAAAGAAAAGGAAAGGAAAGAAAAGGAAAGGAAAGAAACGGAAAGAAAAGGAAAGAACACAAACCCATGTAGTTTGTTAAAAAGGTCTTCAATTTTTTCCGTCGTTATTGGTATCAAAAATAAAATCGTAAAAACCCTAAGTACTAAACCAACGATTTCGAATACGTCCATGAAGTTCGGTTGCTAAAGCCTGACTTCCTGTATGTGCCGATGTAGCGTGAATCCCGCCATATTTTCGTGAAAGACCGGCGGAATCCGCCAGATCCTGCCACGAAGACCACTGCAGGGTAATAGGCGCCGAAGGCACAACACCCGTCTGAATAAGACTTGCTTGAGCAGGAAAGACAAAGGAACCATACACACCTGTTTGTGCCTCCTGGAATACGGGCGAGAGCAGCGACAAATCAACCCTACGTGATTGTGACGAGGAAGGGATGGATGCCCCAAACCAGTCCGTCATAACCAGAGCAAAGGATTGCGAGAAAGCACTATGACCCGAGGGAAAATCGGCGAATGGCGGTGTCACAAAATTCGACTCCTGATAGGGAACCCACAGCTCACCCTGAACAGGGGAACCGTCGTATTTTGTTAGGGTTTGTCCACGATAGAGACGCCGAATTTCCTGAATCGGTCGTGCCTGCATCTGGGTTTTCTTTAGGCCCCACACAAGTCGTCCCGTTTCGAATATATGAATCGCCAGATCAAGTCCAGAATAAAAGAAGACATCGAAGCCTCGTGTATGAGCCACATTAAACGTCTGCATATATTCCTTCCAAAACCAGATGCACATTCCGGGCGGAGAGACAGTGAAGGGTCCGCCTGCCCAGAATTCCGCAGTTACTTTTTGGGTATCGGTGAGTGTGTTGGTAATTGTGACAACTTCGGCAATTTCAGTTTCTCTTGCAGATTCGTCAGGATAATGCGCTAAAGCAGAGGCATCGACGGCACTTTCATCACTGACTGTTAATCCTGTGCTAAGAACGTCTTTCCAGGTGTAAGTCAGGTATTTTTGGGTCTTTTCGCCAACTTTTAGAGGCGTCCATTCAAGAGGATGAGAGAAGGTGTTTGGGTCATCTGCGCTAGTAGCAACTGTGAGAACCTGGGTTCCATTTGGTAGATCGGCTGCAACAGGAGGAACGGCGGCCTGAACAGAACCGTCATTCCCACGATAGGTAAACCAGGTTAGCCAGGCGGCCTGAAATTCAAGCCAGTGACCGGACCTCTGAACACGGGTAACCTCGGTATTGATATTCTGTGTAGGAAATACCAGGCGCTCTTTTGCTATCAGGGTACTTGCATCGTATCCTGGAACAAAATAGGGCATACAGAATACCAACAGTCGGTTCATCCATAAGTAAATATCTGCTGGAGATGCAAGTGGATAATGTATGGACCAATTCCAGGTATCTTTGACGCCGGAAATACGACTGGAAGACCTTATCCACGAATATCCCATTGCCAGAGTAGCAAACCAGAGATAGTTTACGCGGGAACATTTGGTAGGTCCTAAATTTTGTGCGGCTTCATACCGAAGTAGGTCTTCTAAGGCAAGGAAAGTGGCTTCATCCAGAGAATAATGGGGAGAATTCGATTCGGATGTTTGGAGTTCAGATTTTCCGTTTACAACAAATGGGAGACCACCTGACTGACGCTGAAGAAGAATCTGATTCGATTTTTCATTGGTTTGTTCTTTTTTATAGACCGGTTTATCCACAAACCATGTAAATTGTGTGCGATTTCGAATTCGTTCGGTGCGTGAACTAGAATCCATTTCTATTCAAAGGTATCTACAAAAATCGGAACTGCAGTGTATACAGATTGGAACCACCGGTCATCTGAAATCGCATATCCTTCAAGTCAGATTTCCTTTCGTATTCTTTATTGTTGATATGAAGAACGCGGGGCATAGGTTCAACCGTAATGCCAAGTGCAATACCAAAGGACGCAAAATAATCGGAGCATTCTTGAATATGTTGTTCTGAAATTGCACTGATATTAATGGGCGGAGGATATCGCTTTTTCAGAATTCCAATGAATAGCGTTAGAAGAACTTCAAAAAGGGCGACAGGGTCGCCGTCTACATCAACTTCCAATTCCACAGAATGAGGAGGTTTAGGAGGAGATGAAACTAGATGTGTAAGGAATGTTTGAACATCCATAGTATATGAACAAATACTCTGAATGGTCTTTAGCCCTTAAAAAGTATAACTAAAAAAAGCGTGTTTCAGGAGTGAAAGGTGTACTTTTGGCGCGTTTATGACAGCGATGCGTGTATGGATTTCGCGTCTGATTTGCCCTACAGGGTTTCATGTTTCGCAATCGTTTTCGATGTGTGTACTTCTTATCAGTAAATGGATACAAAGGACCTTTTTGCGACTCTTTCAGAAGTTTTCGTCCAATGTGAGAATTGCGATGCACACAACGACGTGTTTTTGGATTCAATACCTTAAATACGGGACAATAAGGAAGTCCAGGAATTTTCTTTGATAAAATAGACTTGAGTGGTGATGTATTCTTAGGAATCTTGATTCCCAAAAGTTTCATCATAAAAACGCGAAGATGTGTTGGTGTTGTTTTCATATTAACGATTTCCTTATTGTTTAAAATATCATACAATGTGTAAATGTCTATTCTATATTTCATATTATTGATTTCACAAAATTCGTCATAGAGTTTACATTCATTCTTATCAATAGGAAATGTGAGGAGAAATTCGAGAACGCCGCGAAGTTTAGGAGATAGTCGAATACGATTTTCTGAAAAAATAGTATATATTAGGAATGATAAATCACGGGAAAGAAGATTGCATTTCTGTTTTTCTTTGAAATATTCAGTGGAGTTCAGAATCGTCCCGTAATAATTTAGGCAACTAAATCCGAAATCAATGATTTTTACCTGAAATTCACCATTTGGTAGATAATTGTACATAATATTGTCATTTTTGAGGTCACGATGATTGTACTGCAGTTTCTTTTCAAAAAATTCAAGAATATAGGCGATTTGGGCAAGTGTTTGAGGGATAATTTTCTCGTTTTCTTTTTCTGTGGACGCCATATACCGTGATTTTAGTGTGTCGAGAATTCGTTCAAATCGTAGGAGAATGTATTTGCGTTCTGCATCGTAGGCGATTTCATAAAATTCAGGAACATAGGGTCCATTGGGTTCTTCTCGACTTTCCTCTTCAAGAATGATATTGATAAGGGCCTGTGTCATTCCGAGACGAATAAATCCATTCAGAGTCCACCCATATTTTTCGTATTCGTAAAAATCAAGAACTTTCACCGCGGAAACAGTATTGCTGACTTCGTCTGTGGCAAAATAGACTTTTCCATAGCCACCGGAACCCAGTTTAATGCCTGTGCTGTATCGACCTGAAGGAAATTCAAAGATTCCACGGGAATGGGAGAATTGCCCTCGTTGAATATAGTCTTCCTTTAGGAAAGGCTCAATATTCATACCCTTTTCAAGGGTAAGCAACAATCCTTTTTTTCGGAGATCCATCTATTCTATTTTTCAGAATAGAATATTCTGATTAGGGAAAAAATTGACAGAGTAATTGCCGAATGTAAGAATGGTGCGTATTCAATGACTTGCCAATTTTGTTCACAGTTTACAGATAATCTCTGTAACCATGATTCCCAACAGTGCCCGTTCTCTTCTTCCATGTATTGCCGTCGCTGCCAATCATATGGTCATCTTGTTAGTCAATGCGAGGCAAAATGGGAACATTGGGAAAGACCGTCGTGTGTCGAAGAATTAATACCATATCATATTCGTATGAAATATGGTATAAAAACGTGTACTCCAATTGAGTATTCGGATGTGAGGGGTGCTACAGAGGAAACGTTTCAAGAATTATCTTTGGAGGTCGTTGTGCCGGGAGATGATAAGAAAATGCGAAAGTTTATGGAAGATAAAAAAATAAAACGTGCGCACAAGGGATCCGAGAATTTGCAGGCAATTCGTGAATGGGCAATTGAACGAGGCCTTCGTATTCGGATTGACAATAGCTAAAATAGTTTGTAATAATAAAGAATGAAAGGACGTAGAACGCGACGAGTTAGAACGCGACGAGTTAGAAAACTACGAAAACATCATAAAAAACAATCAAGGCGTTTCAGAATGAAGGCGGGTTCCTTACATCCCGCTTCCACAGTTATCATCAAACCTGATGACGAGTCGCCTTTTTTGATGACGGACTTAAACACGATGAAAAATGTAATTGAGGCAGAATATAGGGTAAATAGTCCAAATACAGTATAGAATGTCCCGGGTATACGATCCCTCCGTAAATGGTATCAGGTTTATAACAAAAACTGGCACCGTTCTTTCTGAATATGTGGGGCCCGAATATCAAACCCAGTCACTGCCAGATTTTTTGAAATACAAAGAACAGATTAAAAACGGCGAAGTTCTTATTCAAACATATCAGGTTGTTAGATCAATCTATGTTGAAGGTACGCAGAAACAATTTGAATGGTTGCCTAAACTTTCCAGAATCATCTAGAATCTTATGTAACATTGTATATGTTTAGAATAATTTGGGTAACCCTGATTCTGGCAAAGGACACTTGATTAGATACTCCTTGCGCATTCGCTTGATTGCATTAGCAAGGTCCGTGATATCTTCAGGTTTTTCACCAGCTTGTCTCAGCGTCAAATACGAATTGACCATAAACTTGTATTCGGAAAGCAGATTGCGGCATCGCAGGGGAAGTGAGATATCCATTGTATTTGTGAGGAGGTATTAGTATACTAATCGTATCATTCAATTTTCACGACTTATTATATTAAATGGTTCACAGTTATGCAATTGTGCGAATAAACATCTTTACCTTCTCTAAATTCAAACAATATATCTGAGTCTTCTACCAATAAATGTTTGCACGGCGTGTTTTTAATGACTCTTAATGCCATAAAAGGCAGAGAATAGAATGAATTTGCGCATAATCGGCTATAGTTCAAAGACTTCATATTATGTACTGTATACCATTCAACAATTGCAGGCAATGCTACAAAATCTGCTGGATATCTTTGTTGCAAAGATAGTACATGTTCTAATGAATTGGAGATATGGACTTTGCACACATGCGATGAGCTATGTCGAATTGTCTTGTGACTCAACCACCAGGGATTAAATGCCATTTTATTAGTTGTATTCCATAAAACTTTAGATCAAGGATTTAGAGAATACGCAATTAGATAAAAATAGTAAAATGACTCGGTGGCTCAATAGGGTTTGGTTTCTTAGCCATTATGCGATTAAACCAAGTGGTCTGCCAGCATGCCGTGTTCATACTACAGATACACTGGCTGAAGTACAACGCCTACAAAATAAATATCCGTCAGACTACGTTGCGTTACCTCAACATGTATTTTGGTATGAAGTTGCGGATGTGAAGACATTAAATAAAGATAGACTTTGCGCAAATGTACTATTTTCACTGCCCTTCAGAGCATTGGAAATTGTGGAAAATAAATTATGCAAGGGTTTATTGGTAAATGACGCATTGGTGGAGTTCCACGAAAATGGCGAAGTAACGAGTCGTGAATGTAAAAAAAATATTCGCGATCTATTAACCCTACTATAGTTTAGTAATCCGAACTAGCCGTCTCCAATCCACTAAGATTGGAAACGGCTAGAAGGGCAATTAGGGTTATTAAAACCACTAAAATTAGTGGTTTTGATAACCCTAATTGCGAACGCGATAAATTGTAGTGTATACCATTTCAAATGATATACACTAAGAATTTTTGAAAAACCTTATGCCTTGAATTTTCGGTTGAATTGTTTTTTATACCCTTCGTATAATTTCTTGTCAGAGTCCACCGTCATATCCAATGCAGCCTTTACTTCCTCAGGATGCAGAGTCGCGGTACACACAAGTCTCCGTTCTGTTTCGGAAAGTGCGGCCTTTTGGCTTTCCGTGTAGAATTGCCAACATTTGCCGAATGCCTCGGCTGTAGGATCTCCCAACACATCGCTTATAAACATTCGAAATGCTTCACGTGAAATCTGCTGCCCTGGGTTTTCGTGATTATTCAGAACCCCGTTTTCTTGAATATGCCTGAACTGCAGAATATTTTCATCGTCAACGTACCGAGCGTTGGTAAATTCTGCAGTTTCATGTTCATGAAGAAGGGGGAGTTTGCCAGTGTAGGGAATGTTGGGACTGTTGGCATTGTTTGCATCTCTATTAGGCATATGAACAGGGAATCTCTCAGAAGGAATATTCCAGGTTTTTTCAGCAATAATACGATTCACTTTGCGTGTCTTTGCAAAAGGAGCATTCCACATTTGCTCCACAAGTTCTTCTAATGCCTTAACTTCTGTCAGTTTTCCAATCTCTTCCTGCAATTCCAGAGCATATTCACGGGCTCTGCGATACCGAGCAACTTTTTCAGGAAATCCTCCGCCGTTATTGGTTTTACGACAGTCTTTTTCAAAGGGGTCGATACCATGCGGGTGCTTTTCAGGTTTACTAGATTCAGCGGGACCTAGTTTGTAATGTTGATGACCAAAACAAATACGACCACAAGTGGTACACCAGGTTATACGTTTTGAAGAACCGCCCTTTTGCTTACCACCTTCTAGTAGACCGCCTATATTTTCTTCATCTTCATTAAAATTATTCCCTCCGTTTTCGTTTTCGTTTTCGTTTTCATCAGGATTCCAGGCATACATTTTATACAACCGTTCATGGTAAAATCCTTCTAGTTCAGCACAGTTATGGGACATATATAAACAACCATCCGTTCTTTGAACATATTTTAGACATACAGGGCAAATGGAATAATTTTCAACGCCTTCATCCGAAAAAATTAAGTCAAATTTAGAAATATCAGAACGTGACCAACCTTTCCACATGGATTCCGATTTACGATAAGAAAGTAAAAGTTCTTCTATTTCTGAAGAGCCTTCTTCTTTTGCTAATGCAATGCCCTCATTAATAATGACATTTGTATGAAGACCTAATTTCAGTAATGCCGTTAAACATTCGATATTTTTATTTTCAATTGTACTTACAAATATTAATTTAAAATCGCCAAACGAGAGTGCTGGCGTATTAATTAATTTTAAAACAGTGTAGGTATACAGCTCATTATTGTCTATAAAGCTAAGCCTTTCTAATAAATCCCTCATGTAATTAGATGAATTATTATGTAATCTGACTAAGTTATCAATTGCTTTCTTTGTTTTATCAATATCTAAATTATTATAGATCCATTCAATCCATAGCATATATAAATAATTATTATTTATTACATCTTCTTGTAAAAGTATATACTCTGATATTATATTTGCATATTCCTTTGCTATGAAATCTGGTCTGATCCTATACACTTCTTTAAATAGTCTTGTTTGTAACAAATAGAGTAATTTTTCCTTATACTCGGGTGTAGGCTTAGACATAAGATATAGTACAACAGATTCCAATCGTTCTTGTGAAGAAAATACTGACACCATATTTATTCGTCGTATAAAATCATCCATATTGTGTGAGATATCAATTAAATTTATAATAAGAATTATTCTATCATTTCCAAAAACGAATGGCGCCAGATTGTTAGATAATAATTGCAGCATTTCATCAGAACCATAAAACATTTTTTTCCCGATAGATGGATTTTCCTTAAATAATTTCCTAACTTCTGGAATATCACATAAATATCGTAGTCTCTCTGCATTATTTTCATCAATTATTGAATTAATTGTTTCAAGTGAAAGTGACTCAATATCATCAATGTATTGCTTGATTTTTCCTAGACTTGTAAAAAATTCAGGTGTTCCTAATTCTTTTAACGCAGTTGAGTTATACATATCTTTAATTCTGTCTTTTATAGAATTTCTTAATGCATCATTTTTACTCATTTTTGCAAATAATTGACGTATTACTTGAACTAACATAATTAGATAATATACTTTGTCTTCGGGTGTTATGTTTTCTTTATATAACTCAAGTAGTACTTTACGCAATAAATCAATTACTACAGTGTCTTCGTAGAATGATTTATTAGAAAGTGTCATGGCATCATATTCTTCTTGTGTTTTGAATGCATCTGAAAAATGAGATATGGGGAGTTGTTCACCGCCGTTTTGTTGTTTTTGCTTTCGTGTATGCCGGAAACGTTTTGTCCGGAAACGTTTTGTAGTTCGTGACATTTCTATATAATATAAAGAAATGATTCTACGCCAAGAGTTTAATAGTACTCAAATAATGCCCGTATCCGTAGGCGTTTTCTGTTGTTAGCCATTTATCAAGACTGTGCTGATTAATGTATTCATTTTGTCGTAAACACCAGATGAAGGACCCGCCAGAATGACCATCAAATGACACTTGCTTTTCGATAAGATTATAATGTTCTGGTGTATATCGAATACCATTTCTGTCAGCCTTGAAACATGATTTGTATCATGTTTCAAGGCTAGCTGAGAATCCAGAGATTTAAAATGGCGACAAATGTCGCCATTTTCAACTCTGATTTCTGTAAGCAGGACAGCTGCGCATATTCAGAATCCATCGTAGGCTACTTTCACAGATTTTCTTGCTCATTTTATACAATGTCATTAAAAATGAGTAAATGTCTCAATTTTATAGATAATAGTCAGTAGGCTTATCCAAACCACTAATTTTAGTGGATTGGATTAGCCTAATCTCCCTACTAATCCTCTCCAATCCACTAAGATTGGAGAGGATTAGTAAGCATGGCAGCTGCACATGTTCGTGTAATATATATTTTTAAATATAGAATGAATATATCCCCGGAAAATCCAATACGATTACTTGATTTGAATAAGTATCCATTAAATGATGAACAAATTCAGGATAAGCAGTTAAAAAAATGGACACACGAAGTACTTTATGAATATACACCAAATTCAAATTATAAAAATTCATTTAAAAATACAGTAAAAAGAAAAGTATATAATTTACCAGTAAACAAGAAATTATCAAATTATGGCGCAAGACATTTTGCACCAATATACTGTGGATATACAAGGAAGCAAATTGATGATATACGAAAAGAAGCTATAAATAAATATTCGCCGTACTGGTACGGAATGTTAACCACATGTCATAGCTCAGCTCATATTGTTTTAAAAATTGCACAAATGTTATTTCCTGAATCCAAGTGGATAATTGTATCTTCATTATGGCATTCATATGTTACTAATATTGATATGGTAACACTTAAAACCTTATTTACTACACATTCCAAGAAAGAATTAGATCCTTTAATGATAGATCATGCGGATTATGATGTCAATGCACCTATGATAGTGGATATACTTATAACCAATAAAAATGATTTCCTTAATTTAGTAGCACTTGTTCCGGATGATCCAACTTACACTACAAATTATGTTGGAGAAACATATGAATCATTTAATTCTGCAAAAAATTATAGAAAATATGCATTAAATACTAATCTGACAAAAAAAATACCCAAAAATTTAAATACACGAAAAAATACGCGAAACACAATAACTCGTAATACTAAACTAAAAAAGTGTTCAAATGGAATATGTTCAATTATGGGATAAGTTATCGTACCCAATATGTTCCTTCTTTCCAAACATTCACAATTGCATCTTCTGGAATTTCTTCTTCCTCTTCTTCTTTCACAAGTTCCAGATATTTTTGCTTGGCTGAGGGAAGGCATTTCCACAATCCGTTGACACACAGATCGACACGTGGATACTCTCTGCATAAAATCTGCTCAATTTGATGTTGATGTTGTTTTGATGCGCGTTTATGATAATCATTCCAATCTTCAAAATCCTCATCTCTCTCTATCTCCCACCAGTAATGTCTTTGTTGTGTCTCACGTAATTGATGTGTAAATTGTAGAATTTCGTCACCCTCTTTATATTCTATACATAATTTATACAGAGTATAAAAATCACAGCCCATATTTATTTAACCAGTATAGGATTCGGCTTTAGCCTCAAATGCAGCCTTATCAGTTTCCAACAAAGTTGCCGCCTCAAATCCATATTTATAGACAGGGTCAGGATGTTTGAGCATATCTTCAATGTAGGTCAGAATGGATTTAAGCGTTTTTGACGGACTCCAACAATGTATCAAGAAAGGACAATAGAATTTACCGGACTCATGCACATTGGGATGGAAGATGGGTGTAAGAAACCGTGCATAGGGCGCTTCAAACGGATATTGCTTGGAGATTTTGAATTCGATTCGGAAGACTTTGTCTTTGTAAGGTGTCCCTGCAGGTCCTTTGAGATCCGAATGCCAGACAAAGGGGTCTTCTGTGGGAATCAAGGGAAATTCAGAGGACTGTTTGCGTTCATGATCCAGACGTTTTTGCCACGATGCAAGGCCAGACATTTGTAAGGATTTTGAAATTTTTTAATGGACGTCAACTTTTATCTTATTCCATAATAGAATGTCAATATTTCCTCCTACATTTAATAAACTGCAGCTAGAAATGAAAGTTGATATTGCATATAAAGCGTTACGGGATCGTGAATTCTTGACTAAGATAATTGAATGGCTAAAAGACCCGGAACGTATCCATAATCAAAAAGAAGATGATACAATCATTCTAACCCTATATCTCAAGGTAGATGAATTTATTGCGGAAGGAATTGTATTACCGCCTCCTTATATATATCCGTTATATACAGGTACTATTGCATATTTAAAGAAATATTCCGAAAATCCTCATCGTGATGCAACTGAATCAGAAAAAAAGAGAATGGTTTCTAACATTTTAACAGATTCAATAAATATTGACAGGGATATAAATCTTTTACTTGATTACAATATGATACCAACAATTGAATATAGTAACAATTCGTCTACTAATATTTTTAGTCGATTAGAAGCACGTAAAATGGAAGAAGGAAATATTCTATATAAATTTCATATACTTAAAGAAGAAACTATCGGAAGATTATTCCAATATTGGCTGGATAATGGAGATTTACCAACATCTGAGTTTTCAGCTCTACTTAAATTTCTTACAAACAGACGTGCTCAGTTGATTCAAGAAAAAGAACGATTATATGGAAATGTATCTAATGTGGTGAATTTCATTTCTTCTAAATATATTTACGCAATTGAACTAATAAAAAAGAAAAGAACTGAAAAAGCAAAAGAACTTCACACTGTACTCGAAGCGGCTGGACCTAATTCTCATTTATATAAACTTCCTACCAACCTTTTTCCAAATATCATTGAATATGCAACTGGTGTTAAACGACATAATTATATGACTAAAACACGAAAACAAAAAAACAGAAAGTTGAAATATCGCAAACGGTCAACTAGAAAATCCAGACTATAAATCTTACACCATTTTTATTTAACAATTATTATTAGTTAAATAAATTCTATGGGAAAAAATTGAAGACATAGTTGGAATAGTTCGTCTATGTGCACAATTTTCTTTCTGTTATTACGTGAAATCTTTCAAAAAAGCCTAAAAATGAGGACTCTTTCTTTGCCTACTCTCAAACTCCGCAAGGATATTTGGACCCATTTCCCAGTAATTGTAAATAAACTCGATTCACTTAATGAGGATAAAAGAGAGCGGTATTCCATTCTTTGGCACAAGACCCAGTTGGAGGAGTGGAGCCAGGGAATTCCCTTCTATTCCTGTTATGTGAAGGAGCGCCTCTTGAAGGCGCTGAATGCATGTGACCGTTGGACCGTAGAGGACGTGGATGCAAATTCGGATGTACTTTGTGTGATTGCCATGAAGATTCCTGAAACCAAGCCCGTTGTAAACTTTCTTCCAGCAATTTATGCACCCAATCCAATTATCCATACAGTCGAAGACCTGCATAAGTATTTTCCCGTTTGCTGGAATTCTAAGCGAAGTCGCCGTTTCATTTCTCTCGAATTTCACGTGACAAATTTGACGGCTCTTTCTAAGAGATACAATGTTTCTGAGTCAGAACTCCGAGTTCAAATTCAGGAACGAGTGAAAGAGGAATGTGAGAAGCGCTGGAAGATTATCCCAGGTATTGCAGGTGAGATTTGCCGTGTTATGCTCTAAATGCCCATAAGTATGTAATTTGTTAACTGAAAACTTGGAGTTTCTAAACCACTAATTTAGTGTTTTGGAAAAGCCCATTTTTCAGGTAGTCTTACATGGTATGTTTTGCATAGATGGCGCTTAATTGAGTAAAAAGCGGAGTCAGTATTGCGTGAATTTGCGACAAGTCTTTGAGACGTTCAGTTATGTCAGGATTTAACATTGCGTAAATTAAATTGAAAAACGGGGTTGCAACGTGGACGTATATCTCCGTATATAGGGCCTTCTCTTTTTCAGATGCAATTGGTCTTAGATATGTTATTTTACCGGCCTGTGTTAATACTAAATTAGATATGCGAATAAATATATCATACAATACAGTAGCAAATGAATATACGTCTGTAAGTTTTCCCACTTCTTTTATAACATCTTGCTCATTCTTTTCTTTATGATAAATGGCTGTCAAATATTTCATATTTTTATTAAATAATGGAGAATAGGTTGTTTGGGTTTCATCTAAAAACACGGATTTGCCATTCTGTATATAAATTGATGTAGGAAGTGCATAGTGAGGAAAGGTTGTTTCAACCATTTTCATATGTTGTTGTATCATTAGATGTAAAGGGCGCGCATGATATGTTAAATCGATTCTCAATAGACTGAGTGCCAAAAATTTAATTTCAAAAGGCCATATTAGATAATCGTTCAAATAGGCAGTAAATGGTTTATTAATATCATATGTGTGTAAATTTTGTATAAATCCTACATCAATAAAACGGGTTTCATACACATCGCCTACTTTCTGCGTTACAATATTTCCTGATTTTATATCTAGATGAGCCAATCCGGCATCATGAAATGTTTGAAGATTTTTTGTTAATTGCAGAATGCTTTTCAGAAAGGGGGCAACATCTGTAGGTGGACATTGAAAACGAAACAGGCTTTGTCCACCATGTGCCATTTGAATGAGTTTTGGGGTTTTGATTTCTACAGGACAATTTCCTAGCGGGTTTTCGGCTATTTCATTTGCCGTAAGATTTGTAGGCACGTTACATTGCACCTTAGGGTAAAGAATAATAGTAGACGGGTCTACAGGAATGTGTGCATTTTCAAACGCCTCTTCGATTATAAGACCTGCATCAATTTCTCTTTCGGCTTCATTACTATTTATATACTTAGTTATCTGTTTGTTTGAAGATGGATGCTTTTTCGTCGTAGTTGAACAACGAATGGAGGGGGAATACGCGCAACCAAAGGAGCCTGAATCGAGCAGTTTTCCGCCCTTGCGTTTTCTAGTTTGTCGATTCTTTTTGGGCATTTATCTAAATATAGAATGATTTTTATATTTAGAAAATGGATGCAATTACACAATTGCTACGATTGTATCAGAATAAAAAGGGGGAAGAAAATCAAACGAAGACCGCTATTCTAACATCCATGAAACAGATTCTGGAACTTCAGAAAAAGGTGGAGACAAAAGCAAAAACGCCAGAGGAACTTTCTGAATTCCTGGAGAAATGTTTGGCAGCCAAGTCAAAACCGAGACTTTTTCAGCAATTTCAGAGTCTTTCAGAACAAATTCAGAAAACCACGCCCAAAATACCAAAATCAAACACACGTAGCCCTCAATTACCTGTATATGTACCGCATATACCTCCTATACCTGTTCAGAGACAACAACAATCTGGTGGTCAAATTACAATTCAGGTAAATTTACCAAATCAGGAGGCTTCTGGTTCCAGTACAACCAGTAAAACAAGGCGAAAAGAAACGATTCCCAAAAGTGTAAAAGAAAAAGTCTGGTATAAATATATTGGAAAACAGAGAACAGAGGGAATTTGTCCCTGTTGTCTATCAGAACCCATAAAAATCATGCATTTTCATGCCGGGCATGTGGTTTCAGAGGCCAATGGTGGCACTGCAACCTTAGACAATCTGAGACCGATTTGTGGTCGATGCAACTTACAAATGGGTTCCATGAATATGCCGGAATATATGCTAAAATTTTATGGTAGGCCTCTGGTGTAATGTGTCCATGCAGTGCTGCGACAATACACACAGGTCTGATTTCGTTCCAACCAGACTTCCATACATTCCTTATGAATGTTATTTTTGCATGTGGGGCAACCCAGAAGTACCGTATTCGCCAAATCATCATAACAAATGGGACAGGAATCACC
>JACCDH010101186.1_pt1 | contig 19491 bp, 18 predicted proteins | sample 7442481 | NCBI WGS metagenome assembly JACCDH01 (sample SAMN15323433, study PRJNA562643) | freshwater metagenome | isolation source: river surface water | place: USA:Blue River Watershed | collected 2017-08-15 | reverse complement strand
TTGCCGGCCAGCGAGCCGGACAACCATTCACTGCTGGTGCCATCGAGGAAGTACTTCAGCGCGGCGGCCATGTTGCCAAAGCGCGTCGGCGAACCGAGCGCGAGGCCGGCGCATTCCTGCAGGTCAGCCAATTCGACATAAGGTGCGCCGGAATCAGGCACGGCGGCTTGCGTCGCTTCGGTGACGGTCGACACGGCCGGCACCGTGCGCAGCACGGCTTCGCAGCCTGGTACCGCGGCGATGCCTTGCGCGATATGGTCGGCAAGCTTGCGCGTCGCGCCGTTGCGCGAGTAGTAGAGCACCAGCAGTTTGATCAATGGCGTAGACATGGCTTGGTATTATAGGGGCGATGAGCCATTCGCCGTCCCAGCCGTCTTCCCGTTCCACGTCACCGTCGTCATCGGCGCAACCGCAGCCGTCGGCCTCTGCCCGTCCCGTCACCCGCTGGACCCGCGCGCAGACGCGCGACCTGCTGCTTTTCGTGATGCGCCGGCTGCGCGAAGAACGGTTGCCCGAGGTCGCCGGCAGCCTGACCTTTACCACCGTGCTGGCGCTGGTGCCGGTGCTGACGATAGCGTTCGCGATTTTCACCACCTTCCCGCTGTTCACGACCTTCCGCGACTCGCTGGAAGCGTATTTCGTGCAGTCGCTGATGCCCAAGGGCATTGCCAATACGATCCTGGATTACCTGAGCCAGTTCGCCGCCAAAGCCAGCCGGCTGTCGGCGCTCGGTGCGGTGTTCCTGATCGTCACGGCCATCATGATGTTCGGTACCGTCGACCGTACGCTGAACCGCATCTGGAGGGTGAACACCTCGCGCCCATTCGTGCAGCGCATGGTGATCTACTGGTCGATCATGACGCTGGGGCCGCTGCTGATCGGCGCATCGGTCACCGCCGCCTCCGAGCTTCTACCGCTCAGCGCCGGGATCTCACGCGATTGGAGCTGGTTGCGCACCAGCTTTACCTTGCTGGTGTCGATCATGCTGTCAACGCTCGCATTTGCGCTGTTGTACCTGACCGTGCCGAACCGTTTCGTCGACTGGCGCGAAGCCGTGACCGGCGGACTGGTGGCTGCGATCGGTTTCGAGATCACGCGCCGTGGTTTTGCGTTCTCGATCAACCTGGGCGGCGGTTATCGCGCGATCTATGGCGCGCTGTCGGCGGTGCCGATATTCCTGATCTGGATCTTCCTGTTCTGGCTGATCACCCTGCTCGGTGCGGCAGTGGCGGCGGCGTTACCCGTAGTGCGCTATGAGCGCTGGTGGCATAACGCCGCGCCGGGCAGCGCCTTCATCGATGCAATGGCCATCGTCAAGGTGCTGGTCGATGCGCGTGCCGGCCATGCGGCGGTTGATGCGCTGAGGATTCGGGAACTGACCCATCTCGGTTTCGAGGAGTCCGAGGCGCTGTTGCAGCGCATGCTCGAGGCCGGCTGGGTGGGGCGGATCCGTGCCGAGCGGCAGCCCGGACTCCGGTTGCGCCGCCGCTCTCAGCTGCGGCAGGAGCGCTGGGCCTGGCTGGCCAACCCCGGCAAGCTGACACTGGCTGATGTGTTCCGGCGGTTCGCGTTCGAGCCCCTGCCCGAGTCGGCGCTTGCGGGGCGCGTCGCGCAGGTAGTCGACCACGGCCTCGCGATGACGCTGGACGACTACTTCAAGGCGCTTGACACCCGGTCCTGATCCGGCGCTGCCCTGCGACCAGGACGTGTTCAGGCGGTGGCAGTACGCAGCGCGCTGCCGGCAAATGTGAACAGCGCATCGATCACCTGGTCGGGCTGCTCGGCCATCAACGCATGACCGCAGGCCTCCAGCTTTAACACTTGCGATCGCGGCAGTTGTGCCTGCAGTGATGCCGCTGCCTTCGCCGGCGTCATCATGTCCTTCAGCCCCAGCAGGAACAGCGCAGCACAGCCGTGAGCCGCAAGCAATGCCGCTGCCTGCTCGCCGTTCGCATACGCATTGCAGGCCGAGAAATCATTGAAGAACAGATGGTCAGGATTGCGCTGCGACATGCGCCGCATCAGTCGTCGGCTGCCACCGGGCACATAGAAACCGGGTCCGGGCGCAGACGGCTTTTGCGCGATCGATGAATGCGACCAGATGTTGACCATGTCGATCGCGGCTGGCTCTCGCTCGCGTGCGGCGTCCAGCAGCGCCGTCGATACCTTCATCGGATACGCGGTACCCACCAGCGCGATGCCGGCCACGCGCTGCGGTTGCCGTGACGCCGCCTCCAGTGCAATCAGCGAGCCCATGCTGTGCCCGATCAGTATCGCCTTCTGCACGCCGGCCACATCGAGCAAGGTATTCAGCCAGTCGGCCATCGCCTCGACGCTGGGCAAGGCCGGGCCGCTGCTGCGACCATGGCCGGGCAGGTCGACGGCCAGTACCGAATAGCCGTGATGCGCGAAGTAACGCGTCTGCAAGCCCCAGACCGAGTGATCGTTCTGTGCGCCATGGATGAAGACCGCAGTCGGCAAGGCCGGATAGAAAGCCTTGCCGCCGGTGTACGCGTAGGAGGTATTTCCGTTGAGCGTGAGTTGCATGTCAGGCTCCCTTCTGCGCGGCCTTCAGCCCGCGCTTGAGGTCGTCGATCAGGTCGTCGGCATCTTCGAGACCGATCGACAGTCGCATCGTGCCTTCAGTGATGCCGGACGCGGCCAGCTGTTCGTTGGGCACGCGGAAATGCGTGGTCGACGCCGGATGGATCACCAGCGACTTTGCATCGCCGACATTGGCCAGATGAGAGAACAATTGCAGCGATTCGACGAAGCGTCGCCCGGCAGCGCGGTCGCCTTTCAGCGCAAACGAGAACACTGCGCCACAGCCCCTGGGCAGCAGGCGCTTGGCCAGCGCATGATCGGGATGCGAAGGCAATTCCGGATAGGACACCGAGTCGACTGCCGGATGTGCGGCAAGGAAATCGACGACCTTACGCGCATTGGCCACATGCTTGTCCATCCGCAGGCTCAGCGTCTCGATGCCTTGCAGGATGGTGAAGGCATTGTGCGGGCTCATCACCGCGCCGAAGTCGCGCAAGCCTTCACGGCGCGCGCGCAGCGCAAACGGTGCGACCGTCGATTCTTCCGAAAACACCATGCCATGGAAGCCGTCATACGGCTCGCACAGTTCGGCAAAGCGGCCGGTCTTCTCATACGCCGCTTGCCAGTCGAAGGTGCCGCCATCGACCAGCAGACCGCCGACCGCGGTGCCATGCCCGCACAGGAACTTGGTCGCCGAATGGAAGACCAGGTCGGCGCCATGCTCGAAAGGCTTCAGCAGGTACGGGGTGGTGAAGGTCGAGTCGACCATCAGCGGCAAGTGATGTTCATGCGCGATCGCGGACACGGACTCGATATCGAGCACATCCAGTCCCGGGTTGCCCAGCGTCTCGGCGAACAGTACCTTGGTGTTGGGGCGGATATTCGCGCGCCACGCATCCAGATCGCGCGGGTCGATGAAGGTGGTGTCGATGCCGAAGCGCTTCATCGTATAGCCAAGCAGGTTCTGCGAACCGCCGTACAGTGCGCGCGACGCCAGTACATGCGAGCCGGCGCCGGCTATGGTCGCCAATCCGAGGTGCAGCGCGGCCTGCCCGCTGGCCACTGCGATGCCGGCCACGCCGCCTTCGAGCGCGGCGATGCGTTCCTCGAGCACCGCGTTGGTCGGGTTCGAGATCCGCGAATACACATGGCCCGAGCGCTCCATGTTGAACAGCGAGGCCGCGTGGTCCGAGTCACGGAAGACGAACGAGGTCGACAGGTAGATCGGTGTGGCGCGCGCGCCGGTGGCCGGATCAGGGGCGCCGCCGGCATGCAGCGACAGGGTGTCAAAGCCAGGGTAGGTAGGCTCGCTCATGGACGGGCGTCTCCAGTGGCCGGTAATGGCCGACATGTTGTTTTGTTGGAAGCACGATTATAGGTGGTGGGCTGCGCTTGCAGACGGGGCGCTGCGGCGTGACTGCCCAGTCTCCCGCCAGGCTGGCTTTTTTGGCATGACTCCGCTACAGTGACCTCAGGCGTAACCCCCATCCGGGTGTTTTTCCTGCGCAAAGCCAGTGCGAGGGGGCATGGACACCGCAGGGCAGGACAACACGCAACGACCGGGTGCCGCAAAGGCGCAGCACCCGCACAAGAATACGGAGGGCGACATGAAAGTTTCCGAGATCCTCAAGCTCAAGGGCAATATCCTCTACACCGCGCCGCCGGACATGCCGCTGCTGGAAGCGATCAACATCATGTCCGACCGTGACGTCGGCTCGCTGGTGGTGATGAAAGACGGGAAGATGCAGGGCATGCTGAGCTTCCGCGAAGTCATCAATGCGATCGACAAGCGCGGCGGGTCGATCGCCACCGGAACCGTCGGTGAGCATATGGCCTCGAACATCATGACCATCTCACCGGATACCGAGATCAACGAGATCCGCCGCCTGATGCTGGAGCGGCACGCGCGTTATGTACCGGTGATCGAGCATGACGGCACGCTCATGGGCGTGATGTCTTTCTATGATGTCGCAAAGGCCGTGTTCGAAGCGCAAAGCTTCGAAAACAAGATGCTGAAGGCGTATATCCGCGACTGGCCGGCAGAGACAGAAGAGTAATCTCCCCAGATCGTCCAGCCAGTATTCCTGCCCACTGATCTGCCTTTACAATGCGCAACGATGGCAGCGAACCCGCTGCCGCGCATCGTTGAAGGTGAACCTTTGTCCGCTTCCAGCCAGTTCGCGCTGCTCGTGCAGCGACGCTTTGCCCCCTTCTTCGGCGCGCAATTCCTCGGCGCGTTCAATGACAATCTGTTCAAGACAGCGCTGGTCACCGTCATCACCTTCGATGCGGCGTCATGGACCGACCTCAATGTCAGTCTGCTGAACAACCTGATCGCCGGCCTGTTCATCCTGCCATTCATGCTGGGCTCGGCCACCGCTGGCCAGATCGCCGACAAATACGAGAAAGCCAGCCTGATGCGCTGGGTGAAGGTGTTCGAGATCGCACTGATGGCCTTTGCCGGCATTGGCTGGGTCACGCATGACTTGTTTATCCTGATCGCTGCTGTCGTTGGCATGGGCCTGCACTCGACCATGTTCGGCCCGATCAAGCATGCTTACCTGCCGCAGCATCTGTCGACGGCAGAACTGGTCGGCGGCAATGGCATGGTGCAGATGGGCACCTTTGTCGGCATCCTGACCGGCCAGCTGAGCGGTGCGATGCTGGTCACATCAGGCCAGCATGGCATTGCGTTCATCATGGTCGCTACCGTCGCCGTGGCGGCATCCGGCTGGTTGTGCGCGCGCGCGGTGCCGGTCACGCCGGCTGCTGACCCGGGCTTGCAGCTGAACCTCAATCCGTTCACCGAGATCGGCCGTAACCTCCGTTTTGCGGCGGGCAACTGCGATGTGTTTGTCGCGATGCTGGCCAATTCCTGGTTCTGGTTCTACGGCGCGATGCTGCTTGCGCAATTCCCGGTGTTTGCGCGCGATGTGCTTCATGGCGAACCGATCGTGTTCGTGATCCTGCTGACCGCATTCTCGCTGGGCATCGGTGTCGGCTCGCTGTTGTGCGAGAAATTGTCTGGCCGCCGGCTGCAGCTCGGGCTGGTACCTGCCGGCGCGCTGGCGCTGACGGTGTTCGGCATCGATCTGTATCTGTCGGCGACCGTGAAGCTGCCGTGGGTCGGTGTTGGCAGTGACTTGCTGTCCTACGCGGAAGGCTTGCGCATCGCGGCCGATTGCGCGCTGCTCGGCATGGCCGGCGGCATTTTCGTCGTGCCGCTGTTTGCGCTGATCCAGACCCGCTCCGAGCGCTCACACCTGTCACGCATCATCGGCGGCATGAACATCCTGAACTCGCTGTTCATGGTGGTGGCTGCGCTGGTCGCGATGGTGCTGCTGCAGACCGGTCTGCCGGTGCCGCAGCTGTTCCTGTTCACCGCGCTGGCCAATGGCGCTCTGCTGGTGCTGCTCTGCGTGCGGCAGCCCGAATACCTGCGCGCGCTGCTGGGGTGGTTGTCCCGGGAGAAAGAGCGCCGGCTGGTAGAATGACGCCTTCGAATTCCTTCAAGCGCGTCCTCCCATGTCCGGCAATACGATAGGCAAGCTGTTCACTGTCACCACCTTTGGCGAGTCGCATGGTCCCGCGATTGGCTGCGTGATCGACGGCTGCCCACCCGGCATGGCGCTGTCCGAGGCCGATATTCAGCATGACCTCGACCGTCGCCGCCCGGGCACCTCTCGCCATGTGACGCAGCGTCAGGAGCCGGATACGGTCGAGATCCTGTCCGGCATCTACGAAGGCAAGACCACCGGCACGCCGATCGCGCTGCTGATCCGCAACCAGGACCAGCGCAGCCATGACTACGGCAACATCGTCGACCGCTTCCGTCCCGGCCATGCGGACTACACCTATTTCCAGAAGTACGGCATCCGCGACCCGCGCGGCGGCGGCCGTTCGTCGGCACGCCTGACGGCACCGGTCGTTGGTGCCGCCGCCATCGCGAAGAAATGGCTGCAGCAGCAGTACGGCACCGTGTTCAAGGGCTGCATGAGCCAGCTCGGCGACATTCCGATTCCATTCCAGGACTGGCAGCATGTGCCGCACAATCCGTTCTTCGCTGCCAACGCCGACATCATTCCGCAGCTCGAAGCCTACATGGACCAATTGCGCAAGGATGGTGATTCCTGCGGCGCGCGCATCGATGTCGTCGCACAGAATGTGCCGGTCGGTCTCGGTGAGCCGCTGTTCGACAAGCTGGATGCCGACATCGCGTACGCAATGATGGGCATCAATGCGGTGAAGGGTGTCGAGATCGGTGCCGGTTTCCGTTCGGTGTCGCAGAAGGGTACCGAGCATGGCGATGAAATGACGCCCGAAGGCTTCCTGACCAATAACGCCGGTGGCGTCCTGGGCGGCATCTCGTCGGGGCAGGACATCACCGTATCCATTGCGATCAAGCCGACGTCCAGCATCCGCACGCCGCGCCGTTCGATCGACCGCGACGGCAATCCGGTGATGGTCGAGACGTTCGGTCGCCACGACCCCTGCGTCGGCATCCGCGCCACGCCGATCGCCGAGGCGATGCTGGCGCTGGTGCTGATGGACCACGCATTGCGCCATCGCGCGCAGAACGGCGACGTCCAGCACCGCTGATGGGTAGCAAGCCCGCGCAGTCGCTGAACTTCGCGCTGTTCTTTTTCGCCTATTACGGCTACATCGGCGTCTTCTCGCCCTACGCCAGCCTGTACTTTGCAGGCCGTGGCCTGTCGGCTGCGCAGATCGGCGTGCTGATGTCGCTGATGCAGGTGATGCGCATCTTCGGCCCCAACCTGTGGGGCTGGGTGGCCGACCACACCAGCCGTCGTGTGCTGGTGCTGCGCGCGACCTCCGCAGCAGCGGCGCTGACTTTCTGCGGCATGTTCTGGGGCGAGACCTTCGGCTTTTTCTTCGCGCTGATGGTGGTGCTCAACCTGTTCACCAGCGCGCAGGGGCCGCTGTCGGAGGCGCTGATGCTGTCGGCGATGCGTGGCGACCTCACGCATTACGGCCGCTTGCGGCTGTGGGGTTCGGTCGGCTTTATCGTGCTGGTCACCGTGTCGGGCCAGCTGCTGGACTGGCAGGGCGTGGGCATGACGCCATGGATCTCGCTGGCGATGCTGGTGATGGTGGCCAGCGTCGCGCTGAACCTGCACGAAGAAGCGTCGGTGCATGCCCATCATGAGGCGCCGTCGGTGCGCAAGTTGCTGCAGCAGCGCGACGTGATCGCCTTCTTCGCATCCACCTTCCTGATGATCGCCGCGCATGCATCGCTGTACGTGTATTACTCGCTGTACCTGGCTGACATCGGTTACAGCAAGACCGTGATCGGGCTGATGTGGTCGCTTGGGGTGATTGCCGAGATTGCGTTCTTCTATTGGCAGGCGCCGCTGTTTCGCCGCTACGGCGTACGCAAATTGATGATCGCCAGCCTCGTGATCGGCGTCGTGCGTTTCCTGATGATCGGCCTTGGCGCCGAATCGCTGCTCTTGCTGCTGGTCGCGCAGGTGCTGCATGCAGCGACCTTCGGCGTGCACCATTCGGCGTCGGTCGCGACGATGCAGCGCTGGTTTGCCGGGCCGCTGCAGGCGCGCGGGCAGGCCTTGTACATCAGCATCTCTTATGGGCTCGGTGGCACGGTGGGCGGATTGATGATGTCGGCCTGCTGGGATACATTGGGCGCCCGACCGGTCTATGTGATCGCAGCGGCCTTGTGCTTGCTGGGCTGGATCGCGGCAGAATTCAGTTATCGTTGGCAGGCGCAGTCCGCTGTCCTGGCGGGCGCGCCCGGGAGCAGGGAATGAAGCAGAACGTGACCATCCATATCCGGCGCAAGGCCGGTGCCATCGTTGGCTTTGCCGCCGCGCTGGCCGCCAGCCTGATGCTGGCTTCGTGCCAGACCGTGCAGACCACGCAGGCCGGCGTGGTCGGTATCGACCGCAAGCAGAGCATGGCGGTGTCGGCCGCCTCCATGGAGCAGAGCGCGAACAAGCAGTATGCGCAGCTGATGGCCGAGGCCGACAAGAAAGGCAAGCTCAATGTCGATACCGCGCAGTACGCGCGCGTGAAGGGCATCGCCGACAAGCTGATCCGACAGACCACCGCCTTCCGCCCCGATGCATTGCACTGGAAATGGGAAGTCAATGTGCTGAGCTCGTCCGAGGTCAATGCGTGGTGCATGCCGGGCGGGAAGATCGCGGTCTATACCGGCCTGATCGACAAGTTGAAAATCACCGATGACGAGCTGGCCGCGGTGATGGGCCACGAGATTGCGCATGCATTGCGTGAACATTCGCGCGAGCGTGCGTCCGAGCAGGCGATGGCCGGGATCGGCATTTCCATCCTTGCGACGGTGGCCGGCGTTGGCCAGATCGGGCAGAAAGGCATGGAATACGCGTATCAGGGCCTGCTCGGCCTGCCGAACTCGCGCGCGCACGAGACCGAGGCCGACCGCATGGGCGTGGAGCTGGCCGCGCGCGCGGGCTACGATCCGCGCGCCGCGATCTCGTTGTGGCAGAAGATGGGCGAGGTCGGCGGCAGCGAGCCGCCGAAGTTCATGTCCACCCACCCGCCGCGCACCGAGCGCATGCGCGACCTGACCGCTTACTCCGAGCGGGTGATGCCGCTGTACCAGCAGGCCCGGGTCCGCTGAGGAATCCGCGCTGGCTTGTGCAGCGCGGAATTTTCCAGAGCGCAGCGGGCAAATGCCCGGAAAATCAGGGGTTTCTGTGCGGTCATATGGCATAATCATGGGCTGTTTTCCCCGATTTTCCTGATCTGGCGCGCCCTGCGCGCGATCCCGCCATGGCCCAAACCCTGTACGACAAACTCTGGCAGTCCCATGTGGTGCATACCCAGGAGGACGGCACCACCATCCTGTACATCGACCGTCACCTGGTGCATGAAGTCACCAGCCCGCAGGCCTTCGAAGGCCTGAAGCTGGCCGGCCGCCAGCCCTGGCGCGTGTCGGCCAACCTGGTCGTCGCCGACCATAATGTGCCGACCACCAACCGCGCCGACGGCATCGCCGACCCGGTGTCGCGACTGCAGGTCGAGACGCTGGACGAGAACGCGAAGACCTACGGTCTCACCTACTTCAACATGCGCGACAAGCGCCAAGGCATCGTGCACGTGATCGGCCCTGAGCAGGGCGCGACCTTGCCGGGCATGACCGTGGTCTGCGGTGACTCGCACACGTCGACCCACGGCGCATTCGGCGCGCTGGCGCACGGCATCGGTACTTCCGAAGTCGAGCATGTGCTGGCGACGCAGACGCTGCTGGCGAAGAAGTCCAAATCCATGCTGGTGCAGGTCGAGGGCAAGGTCGGCCCCGGCGTGACTGCGAAGGACATCGTGCTGGCCATCATCGGCAAGATCGGCACCGCCGGTGGTACCGGCTATGCGATCGAGTTCGGCGGCTCCGCGATCCGCGCGCTGTCGATGGAAGGCCGCATGACCGTCTGCAACATGGCGATCGAGGCCGGCGCACGCGCCGGCATGATTGCGGTGGACGACACCACGATCAATTACGTGAAAGGCCGTCCGTTCGCACCGGTCGGCCCGCACTGGGAGCAGGCCGTCGCGTACTGGCGCACGCTGCACTCGGATCCGGATGCGAAGTTCGACGCGGTCGTGATGATCGACGCGGCGGAGATCATTCCGCAAGTCAGCTGGGGCACCTCGCCCGAGATGGTGGTGCCGGTCGATGCGCGCGTGCCGGATCCCGACAAGGAAAAGGATCCGGTCAAGCGCGATGCGATGGAAAAGGCGCTGGTCTACATGGGCCTCAAGCCGAACACCGCGATCACCGACATTCGCATCGACAAGGTCTTCATCGGTTCCTGCACCAACTCGCGTATCGAGGATTTGCGCGCTGCAGCGGCGGTCGTGCGTGGCAAGTTCCGCGCATCGAACGTGAAGCTGGCAATGGTGGTGCCGGGCTCGGGCCTCGTGAAAGAGCAGGCCGAGCGCGAAGGACTCGACAAGATCTTCAAGGATGCCGGTTTCGAGTGGCGTGAGCCGGGTTGCTCGATGTGCCTCGCCATGAATGCCGATCGTCTGGAGCCGGGCGAGCGCTGTGCATCGACCTCGAACCGCAACTTCGAAGGCCGGCAGGGTGCCGGCGGCCGTACCCATCTGGTCAGCCCGGCGATGGCCGCGGCGGCAGGCGTGGCCGGCCATTTCGTCGATGTGCGCCAGATGTAAGGCGCGCGTCGCGCACCGTGCCTGCATCGTCCATCCCTGAGCTGATGTCGTTCAAGAACAAGGAGAACAGCATGAAAAAAATCCTCATGATGTCCATCGCCACGGTCACTGCGATGCTGCTGCTGACGGGCTGCAATACCGTCGCCGGCATCGGCAAGGATGTCGAGAAGCTGGGCGAAAAGGTCCAGGACGCGAGCAAGAAGTAAGCAATCAAGCAGGGCGGCTGACGTTGCATCAGGCTCGCCCGGGAAAACAGACATGAACAAATTCACCGTACTCGATGGCCTGGTCGCACCACTGGACCGTGCCAATGTCGACACCGACGCGATCATTCCGAAGCAATTCCTGAAGTCGATCAAGCGCAGCGGTTTCGGCCCCAACCTGTTCGACGAGTGGCGTTATCTCGATCAGGGTCAGCCCGGCATGGACAACAGCAAGCGCCCGCTGAACCCGGACTTCGTGCTGAACCAGCCGCGTTATCAGGGTGCGTCCATCTTGCTGGCACGCAAGAACTTCGGTTGTGGCTCGTCGCGCGAGCATGCACCGTGGGCGCTCGAGCAGTACGGCTTTCGCGCCGTGATCGCGCCGAGCTTCGCCGACATCTTCTTCAACAACTGCTTCAAGAACGGTTTGCTGCCCATCGTGCTGACCGAGCAGGAGATCGACAAACTGTTCGACGAGGTGAAGGCCTTCCCGGGGTACAAACTGGTCGTCGACCTGCCGGCACAAACCGTGTCGACCTCGAACGGCAGCAACGTGTACCGTTTTGACGTGGACGCCTTCCGCAAGCACTGCCTGATCCATGGCCTCGACGACATCGGCCTGACGCTGCAGCACAAGGACGCGATCCAGAACTTCGAAGAGCGCCATATCAGCCGCTTCCCGTGGCTGGCCAACACCATTTCGTAAACCCTCAATTCCCCGCCAATGAAAATTGCCATCCTGCCGGGCGACGGCATCGGCACCGAGATCGTTGCTGAAGCGGTCAAGGTCCTCAACGCACTGGGCCAGAAGTTTGACATGGAAACCGCGCCGGTTGGTGGCGCAGGCTATGAAGCGCACGGCCATCCACTGCCCCCGGGCACGCTGAAGCTGGCGAAAGAAGCCGACGCCATTCTGTTCGGTGCGGTCGGCGACTGGAAATACGACAGCCTCGACCGCCCGCTGCGCCCGGAACAGGCGATCCTCGGCCTGCGCAAGGAGCTGACACTGTTCGCGAACTTCCGTCCGGCGATCCTGTATCCGGAACTGGTCGGCGCATCGACGCTGAAGCCGGAAGTGGTGTCGGGTCTCGACATCCTGATCGTGCGTGAACTGAACGGCGACATCTATTTCGGTCAGCCGCGCGGCGTGCGCGAAGCGCCGGACGGCCCGTTCAAGGGTGCGCGTGAAGGCTTCGACACGATGCGCTATTCGGAGCCCGAGATCCGCCGCATCGCGCATGTCGCATTCCAGGCGGCGCGCAAGCGCGGCAAGCGCCTCACCAGCGTCGACAAGGCGAATGTGCTCGAAACCTTCCAGTTCTGGAAGGACATCATGATCGACGTGCACAAGGAATACCCGGACGTCGAGCTTGACCACATGTACGTCGACAATGCGGCGATGCAGCTGGTGCGCGCGCCGAAGAAATTCGACGTGATCGTCACCGGCAACATGTTTGGCGACATCCTGTCCGATGCGGCTGCGATGCTGACCGGCTCGATTGGCATGCTGCCGTCGGCGTCGCTCGATGCGAACAACAAGGGTCTGTACGAGCCGTCGCATGGCTCCGCGCCGGACATCGCCGGCAAGGGCATCGCGAACCCGCTGGCGACCATCCTGTCGGCTGCGATGATGCTGCGCTTCTCGCTGAACCTGCCTGCCGAAGCGGACCGTATCGAGAACGCGGTCAAGGCCGTGCTGGCGCAAGGCCTGCGCACGCCGGATATTTACGAGGCAGGTACCACGAAGGTCGGCACGAAGGAAATGGGCGACGCGGTGCTGAAGGCACTCGTCTAAGTTCCCGGCTCAGAATTTCATTCAATCGCAGGAATCATCATGAAACTCGTAGGACTCGTAGGTTGGCGCGGCATGGTCGGCTCGGTGCTGATGCAGCGCATGCAGGAAGAGAACGACTTCGCGCACATCGAGCCGGTGTTCTTCTCGACGTCGAACGCTGGCGGCAGGGCACCGGCGATGGCGAAGAACGAAACCACGCTGAAGGATGCGAATGATATCGACGCGCTGAAGCAGTGCGACATCATCCTCACCTGCCAGGGCGGCGACTACACGACCGAGATCTTCCCGAAGCTGCGCGCTGCTGGCTGGAATGGTTACTGGATCGACGCCGCATCGACGCTGCGCATGAAGGATGATGCGATCATCGTGCTCGACCCGGTCAACCTCGATGTGATCAAGTCCGCGCTGTCCAAGGGCGTGAAGAACTACATCGGTGGCAACTGCACCGTGTCCTGCATGCTGATGGGCCTGGGCGGTCTGTTCAAGCATGACCTGGTCGACTGGATGACCTCGATGACTTACCAGGCAGCGTCGGGCGGCGGCGCGCAGCACATGCGCGAGCTGCTCACGCAATTCGGCTCGATCAATGCCGAGGTGAAGGCACTGCTCGATGACCCGGCGTCGGCCATCCTCGAAATCGACCGCAAGGTGCTGGCGAAGCAGCATGCGCTGACCGCCGACGAAACCAAGCAGTTCGGCGTGCCGCTCGGCGGCAACCTGATCCCGTGGATCGACAAGGACCTGGGCAACGGCCAGTCGCGCGAAGAGTGGAAGGGCGGCGCCGAGACCAACAAGATCCTCGGCCGCGGCGAATCCTTTGGCGCGGGCGCGAAGGCCGCGATCGCCGTCGATGGCCTGTGCGTGCGTATCGGCGCGATGCGCTGCCACTCGCAGGCGCTGACCATCAAGCTGAACAAGGACGTGCCGCTGGACGAGATCAATGACATCATCGCCAGCGACAACGAGTGGGTGAAATTCGTGCCCAACACGCGCGAAGCGTCGATGCATGACCTGACGCCGGCCGCAACCACCGGCAAGCTGACCATCCCGGTCGGTCGCGTGCGCAAGATGCAGATGGGCGGCGAATACATCTCGGCATTCACCGTCGGCGACCAACTGTTGTGGGGCGCAGCCGAGCCGCTGCGCCGCATGCTGCGCATCCTGCTTGACTGAGTGGCGGTGCAGCAGGACTGCAGCTCACACCCCACCCATGCGTTGTCCCCACGCAACCGAACCCGCGCCTTTCCATGATGATCGGAAATTGCGCGGGTTTTTCATTGGCAATAGCCTCCGGCATCGCTTGCTGGCAGTCGGCGGCCGGTGATAAGGTCTCGCGATGTCCTTTCCCCGCGACCTGTTGAACCCATCCCATCTGCGCCGTGCGCGCGCATCACGCGCGCTGTCACGTGCGGTGCTGCTGGCCGCGCTGCTTGCGCCGCTGGCACCGCACTTGCCGGTACAGGCAGCCATTCTGGGTGATGCGCAGGTCCGTTCTTACCTTGGCCAGAAACTTGATGCCGAGATCGAGATTTCTGCGCTGACCGCGACCGAAGCCGAGGCGCTGCTGGTACGCATCCCGGGATCGGATGCGTTTGCTGCTGCCGGTGTCGACATGACCGCACTGGTGCGGTCGCTGCGCGTGACGCTGGAAAAACGGGGTGAACAGACTGTCGTGCGGGTTCATTCCGACCAGGCTGTCAACGATCCCTTCGTGCTGCTGTTGCTGGAGCTGAATGCCGGCGGTACGCGCACCGTGCGCCAGTACGCGCTGCTGATCGATCCGGCACCGTTGGAACGTCCGCCATCCGTCAATGTCGAGCCTGCGATTGCCGAGCCGCAGGCACAGGAAAGTACGACGGCGGCAGCGCCGTCCTCCATCCCCGCTCTGATGGCCGACAAGCCCGCCGCCACCAGCGCCGGGCGCTTCACCGCCAGCACGACACGCCGCGTGCGCAGCGGTGAGACCCTGGCGGCGATCGGCAATGAGCTCAAGCCGGACGGCGTGCGGCTCGAACAGGTGCTGGTCGCGTTGCAGCGCGCGAACCCGCAAGCCTTTGCCGGCAATAACATCAATCGGATGAAATCCGGCAGCGTATTGTCGGTGCCCTCTGCAGACAGCATGCGCGCGATCGATGCCAATGATGCGCGGCGCATCGTGATTGCGCAGAGCTCGGATTTCCGTCGCTACAGCGAGGTACTGGCAGAGCGCATGAATACGCCCGCCGCCCATGCCGGAGATGCCGCTGCCGGGCCTGCAGCCGGCAATCGCAGCAGCAGCGGCTCCGTCGGCGTGCAGGTGAGGGAACCCGGCGCGCGAGCTGAACCGCAAGACCAGCTGAAGCTGACCGCTCCCGGCCAGACGTCCGCCAATGGCGCGACCAAGGCAAAGGACAACGACGGCAGCAACGACAAGCAGGCGCTCGACCGGGTCGCCACGGACAAGGCATTGGCTGATGCGAATGCGCGTATCGCGGCACTTGAAAAAAACCTGGGCCGGATGGCGCAGATGCTTGAGCTCAGAGACCGGAAGCTGGCCGAAGCCCAGAAGGCGGCTGAACCTGCAAACAGCTCCGCACCGCCCTCGCTCGCTGCCACGCGCGATGCCTGGCTCGATGATATGCAACAGCCGGTCGTGCGCATCGCAGCAGCGGGCCTCGCATTGCTGGGCCTGCTGGCCCTGCTGATCTGGTCACGGGCGCGCCGTCAGGGCGGCCGGCCGGCGCGCAAGCGCGGCAAGGTCAATCTCGTCGGGTCGGCGACCGCCAGCGCCTCAACCGCTGCTGCGCCTGTTACTGAACCGTCGTCGCCCGATTCGGCTGAGGCACCGATGGCTGCGGCTGCGGTCGGTAGCACGCCAACACACGCGGTCAAATCCCGGTTGCAAGGGCAGGTGCAAGGCGGGGACCAGCCCGGAAGCGAGGTCGATCCGATTGCCGAGGCCGATGTTTACATCGCTTATGGGCGCGATGAACAGGCCGAAGAAATCCTGCGCGACGCGCTGCGCGAACAGCCGCAATCGCCCGCGCTGCGGGTGAAGCTGCTCGAGATTTACGCGGCGCGCCGTGACCGCAAAGCCTATGCCGATGCGGCAGCCGAGCTGCATGCGGTCACGGGCGGCAAGGGCAGTGCGTGGGAACAGGCCGCGCAGATGGGGCAGTTGCTCGATCCCGGCCATCCGCTGTACGGCGGCCCGCGCCAAAGCGCCACCGCAGGCGAAGCGACCGAAGCCTCCGCACCTGGCGCCACGGCAGCGCCTGCGCCACGCAGTCCGTTGCCGCCTCTGCAGGCGGTGCCTTCAACCGACCAGGGCAAGCCCCAGCCCGCGTCATCTGTCGATGATTTCGGCCTCAAGCTCGAAGGCTTGCTGGATGAGCAGCGCCGCGAATCAGGGCGGCAGCCGCTGGCTACGCCGGCACCGATGCAGCGCTCGTCGATATCCCCGCCGCCTGACTTCAGCCTGTCCGGCATAGCGCAGGGCAACACGAGTGGCAAGCGCATCGAGCCCACGCTGGAGGGCGAGCGGGATACGGCCACGCTCAACACCAAGTTCGACCTGGCGTTGGCCTGCGAGGAAATCGGCGACTATGAGGGCGCACGTGAATTGCTGTCCGAAGTCGCCGCGGCGCGTGACCCGGAACTGTCGCGCCGTGCGCAGGACATGCTGCGCAAGATGGCCTGATCAAGCCGGGACGCACCGCGTCGCGCGCCTTGTCGACCGACCCGGCGAAGCCCGCTTCGCCGGCATCGCGTAAAATCCGCCCGGCCATCGCAGAGTATCTGCGCTGTTGAAGGCGTCCCATCACTCGACCCGGAATTTCATTGAAACGCATCGCGCTCGGCATCCAGTACGACGGCACGCCTTGGCAGGGATGGCAGACCCAGCCGCATCGGCAGACGGTGCAGGATGCGCTGGAGTCGGCGCTGCAGAAATTCCTGCTGGTCCCCACGTCGACCACCTGTGCGGGCCGCACCGACGCCGGTGTGCATGCCACTGGACAGGTGCTGCACTTTGACACCGACGCATCGCGTGAGTTGTTCTCCTGGGTGCGCGGCGTGAATGCCTTCCTGCCGGAGTCGATTGCCGTGCGCTGGGCTGCAGAGGTGGAGGGTGGCGAGCAAGGATTCCATGCGCGCTTCTCGGCCAGCGCGCGTACCTATCACTATGTGATCTACAACCATGCGGTGCGCTCGCCGCTGTGGCATGGCCGTGCCGGCTGGTGCTTCCGTCCGCTCGATGCCGAAGCGATGCATGCCGCTGCGCAGCACCTGATCGGCGAACATGATTTCTCTGCGTTCCGCGCGGCCGAGTGTCAGGCGCTGTCGCCGGTGCGCGCCATGCACGCGATCAGCGTCAAGCGGCGTGGTGACCTGGTCGTGGTCACGTTGTGCGCAAATGCCTTCCTGCATCACATGGTGCGCAATATCGTGGGTTCGCTGATCCAGGTTGGTATCGGCAACCGGCAGGGAGACTGGATCGCCGAGCTCCTCGCCGGCCGCAACCGCGAACTGGCCGCGCCGACCTTCAGCGCGGATGGCCTCTATCTCGCGAAAGTCGACTACGATGCCCGCTGGGGCTTGCCCTCGGATCAGGGAATTCTGCCATTCATGGTCTGACAGATAGCGCTGAAGTGCGAGCCCGACTATCCGATTATCCGACGATACGCAGCAACCGCCTGCCCAGCAGATTTCTCATCTCTCTGCGGACGTCGCAGACCACGTGAATGTAAATGGTCTGCTCTCTGATCTCATAAATGATCCGATTTTTGCCGGAAATGACTTGCCGGTACTGCGACAAGCCGAGTTCTACAAGTTCTTCGGGAATGTCTCCACACAACGGAAAATCCATCAACGTGCGGACTGATTGCTTGATTTGGTCCAAGGTTTCCAGCCAAGTCGAGTTGCCGAAGCACTTGACGATGTAGCGGCGCAGTTCGCTCAGGTCGTCCTCCGCTGCTCTGAGGAAGACCGCTCTCACTGACGGTCTTCCTTGTCGATGTCGGCAAACACTTCTGCTGCGTCACGAAAGTTTCCGCGCTCGATATCGCGGTTGCCCATCGCGAGGATCTTCAGCAACGCGAGCGTCTCTTCGAGTTGCTCGTAAGAGTGCACATCCATTACGACAAGCTTGGCTTCCCCGTTTTGGGTGATCAGCATGGGCTCGCCGGACTCGGAAATGTCGCGAACGATCTCGGCCGCATGTCCCTTGAGGTAGCTGATCGGCTTGACTTGGGTCGAGTACTTCATGGGAGCTCCGGAAGGTAGGATAAGACTGAATATAGACTAAATTCAGTCTTCGGTACAAGCGCCGGCCGGATCGACGGTCGCCCAGCTCGGATGCCCTCACGACATCAACCTTCACTTCGCCAGACGCCGTTATCGATATGGTAACGCCGCCTTCGATAAGTGGTGGCCGCCAGCCTTGATTCTTTCCCAGTCATCGCCACGGGCGCGAGCAAGACAACGCGATCCGCTATACTTCAGCAGCCGATGCGAAGCCAGGCCTCCCAGGCCGTCTGGTATCCCCTCTGCTTCGCTTGCTCAGCCCTAAGCCTGCCTGACCTCCGATTCGCATGAACCAACCCTCCTCAGAGTATCGAACCCGCATCAAGCTCTGCGGCCTGACCTGCCCTGAGGATGTGTCCAACGCTGTCGCCGCCGGCGCCGATGCGATCGGGCTGGTGTTCTATCCGCCGTCGCCCAGGCACCTGACGGCCGAACGCGCAGCCGAACTGCTGGCTGGCTTGCCGCCCTACGTGACGGCGGTCGGCCTGTTCGTGAACCCGACGCTGGCGGAGGTACAGGCAGTGCTGGCACAGGCGCCGATAACGATGTTGCAATTCCACGGCGACGAGACGCCCGAGCAATGCCGGGAGATCGCGCAAGCGGTCGGCCGGCCTTTCATGCGCGCGCTCAGGGTGCGGCCGGAGACAAAATCCGAGGATTTGCTAGAATTCGCGTCGGACTACCGCGTGTCCGGCCCGCTGTTTGCGGGGCTGCTGCTCGATACCTGGAGCGACGCGTACGGTGGCACTGGAAAGGCATTCGATTGGTCTCTCGTTCCCGCCGATATCGCGCATCAGGCCGTTTTGAGTGGTGGCTTGAACGCGCAAAATGTGACTGACGCCGTGCGTCGGTTGCGCCCGCACGCGGTCGATGTCAGTAGCGGCATCGAAGCGAGCAAGGGCGTGAAGGATCACGCGCTGATGCGTGCCTTCGTCTCTGCTGTCCGCGCTGCGGACAACACCTAAAACAAAACCGTAACAAGCGGACGCCACAATGGGCGGCCGTCCCCGATCCACCGCTTGCGGTGAGAAGAGCCATCATGGGAGCAATCATGGACCAGCACATCGACACCACCGGCCACTACGACCTGCCGGATGCCAGCGGCCATTTCGGCCCGTACGGCGGCAGCTTCGTTTCCGAAACCCTGACCTATGCGCTCGAGCAGTTGAAAGCCGAGTACGCACGCTACAAGGACGACCCTGAATTCCTGAAGGAATTCCATGACGAACTGAAATACTTCGTCGGCCGCCCCAGCCCCATCTATCACGCTCGCCGCTGGTCGTCAGAGAACGGTGGCGCGCAGATCTATTTCAAGCGGGAAGACCTGAACCACACCGGCGCGCAGAAGATCAACAACGTGATCGGTCAGGCCTTGCTCAGGGGTGAACTGTGCCAGCGCATTGAACGCGCCCCGAAACTTGAAAGCGCCCATGCGCTGGAAGTTTTCGCACTTGAAAAAAACCTGCGCCCCCAGTTGCT
>JACCDH010721079.1_pt1 | contig 19492 bp, 17 predicted proteins | sample 7442481 | NCBI WGS metagenome assembly JACCDH01 (sample SAMN15323433, study PRJNA562643) | freshwater metagenome | isolation source: river surface water | place: USA:Blue River Watershed | collected 2017-08-15 | reverse complement strand
GCTTGCTGATGACGCCCATCTTCACCGCCAAAACCGTCATGATGCCGCCTCAGCAGCAGCAAAGCGGCGCAGCTTCAGCAATGGCCAGCTTGGGTGGTTTGGCTGGCTTAGCAGGTGCTGCAGCTGGCATCAAAAGCCCAGATGAGATGTACATTGCCTTTATGCAAAGCGAAGGTTTGCAGAACGAAGTTATCAAAAAGTTAGATCTGCAAGAGCGTTATAACGCAAAAACTTTGTTTGATACCCGTAACGCACTCAAGGGTGCAGTAAAAATAGCTGCTGACAAAAAAGCAGGCCTTATCACCATCGAGGCTGACGATAAAGACCCCGAGTTTGCTGCCAAGCTGGCCAACATTCATGTAGAGGAGCTTCGCAACCTCATGGGGCGCTTGGCGGTTACTGATGCGCAGCAGCGTCGCGTGTTTTACGAGCAAGCCATCAGCAAAACGCAGGCTGAGTTGGCGGATGCTGAGGCCAACTTTAGGGCTGCTAAAGAAAAGTCTGGCATGCAGGTCACAGCCGTCATTGCTGAAAGTGGCGTGCGTGCCAGTGCTGAGTTGCGCGGCCAAATTGCGGCCAAAGAAGTGCAAATGCAGGCCATGAGTCGCTTTGCTACCCCACAAAACCCAGACATACAGCGCTTGGGCAGTGAGCTTGCTGCCCTGCGCTCACAGCTTGGAAAAATAGAGCAAGGCTCGGGGGGTGAAGAAAAATCTTCACCCATACAACAGCTAGCTGTAAAAGCCTTTAGAGACATCAAGGCTCGCGAAGCTATGATGGCCGTGCTCGTGGCGCAGTACGAATCAGCTAGGGTGGACGAAGCCAAAGAGGGGCCCCTGATTCAGCAGGTCGATGTCGCTGTGGCGCCTGAGCGCAAATCAAAGCCCAAGCGTGCCATCATTGTGTTGGTGGCTGCGTTCACTGGGTTGTTCTTGGGCGTTTTGGTGGCTTTTGTGAGAAGGGCCTTTAGAAATGCCGCTTCGTCCCCAGAGGGTGGCGCCCAAATGGCCAAGCTAAAAGATGCTTGGCGTATCAAGAGAGCCTAGATCCGCAAGGCATCAAAATTTCTCATCAATTTGATTTTTTCATCGCCGAATCCACTAAAATTTGTTCGAACTTGAACAAATTTTGTTTCGCCATTTTGAGTCATTGCAATGAACTCAAAACGGCGGTAGCGTGCCCAAAGACATTAAAGTGACAAGTCGGCAATCAAATTTGCAAGAAGACACCTACTTTAGGGTCATGCGACTGCTTGAGACCAACCCTGACCTAACTCAACGCCAATTGGCAGAGGCCCTGGGAGTGAGTGTAGGTGGGCTGAACTATTGCCTAAAAGCGCTTATCCAAAAGGGCTTCGTGAAAATAAACAACTTTAGACAAAGTAAAAACAAGTTTGGATATGTCTATTTGCTCACACCTGCTGGTGTAAGTGAAAAGGCAAGGTTAACGGCAGGTTTCTTGCAGAGAAAAATGCAAGAGTATGAAGCGATCAAGGCGGAGATTGAGGCGTTGACCAAAAATGCTCCATTGCCTCATGTGAATGGCTCAAGCCAAGCTGGGGAATCAACAGTTTGAGTCGATCTAGTCTCGATATTGGGGTTTAGTGGGATGTGCACGACCTAATATGCTTTTATGCCCGACATACACAATGGAACGCTAGGCTCTTGCCTTCTACACATGTGCAATAAGCAGAACAAGAAAAGAGTTGCGGCTATGAAAGCTGTTAATTTTTTGAGGCAAGAAGTGACTTCAGGAGCATGATCGACAAGGACATTGCGAGCGCTGACTAGACGGTCATCTTGCGTTGAATGCGGTGCTGATGTCTGTAAGCGCCTTCAACCCATTGCTGAAAACTGTTCCTCTTTTGACGACTCCTGCTAACGTTGCCCACCTAGCTCTATCCATCGGACAGTTTCGCGAGGGCTAGATTCAGCATTGCGATCTTTCAGTGTTGGTTGAAAATAGTCAGTCAAGATCACTTGGAGCTCTGCCACTTGTGGAGACTAAGCTACTGGCGGGGCTAGGATAAGAATGCCTTAAAGGGAGTGATCACGGAGCTACTTCGTGTGCCTCTAAATAGAGTCGGAAAGTTTATGCACTGGTGGGAAATCTCTCAGGCACTTGGCCATTTAAAATTAATTACCACTACAGACTTGCTTATTGCACTAATCGAAATAATATAATCTTGATTGCCAGAAAATAACATCACTATTAAAACAAAAAATTACTTTGTAAAATAAATAACTTTCAATTAAATTAAGATTTTAATTTATAAAGAATAAAATAATAAGAAAATGCAACTTTTTTTTAAAATTATAATTTGTACTATAATAATTAGTAACTTGCTTGTCTCGTGCGGTGGTGTTAGTGAAAATTTTTCAGCTCAGATAAAGGAGGTTTCAGGCGATGGAATATTCACAATGTCACCTACAGGAAGTCAGCCTGTTTATAGATATATCGGAAAATATGATCGAGTATATTTTGGCTATTATAATTCCCTAAATGAAATAAAAATAAACTACTACGATAATAATGATAGAAAAATTGGTATGCCAGTCACCCTTTGGTCGGATTGGGGATTGAGTAGCGATGGATTTCTGGGGGATGATCATGCTAATCCTTCGATTATTGTGCTTGCAAATCAAAAAGATTCAAATCAAAATGGAAGGATTTTGGTTGCATCCGCTGAGCACGGAAACCGATTACAGGTTAGAAAAAGTTCATTTACTGAATCATTAGTAATGTGGAGTCAGCCTATATTAATTTTAGACAGCAAAGCAACCTATGCAAGGCTGATTGAATTAAAAGATGGAACAATATGGTTAATAAGCCGATTGTCTCGCTTCAATTCAAATGCACGTGCGACATTCTTCTACACAGTTAGCAAAGACTCTGGAGAAACGTGGTCGGAGCAGAAGTTACTTGTGGATACTAATGGTGTATCAGGGGCATCATCTGTTTACCTCTCTTCTTATTATGAGCGATTAAGCAATAGAATCCATTTCGTATTTAATATAGCTGAGTACAATAACCCCGTTGATGGGGTATCGCGTTACAAAGATATTTATTATGCAAATATTGACCCTCAAACTGACACTTGGTATAATGCAAGAAGCAAGGTTATTGGTTCAAGTACTTTAATGATTTCTGAATCGGATCTTGTTTATAAATCATCCGATAGTTTTCCTGTTGAGTGGACGTATCTTTCTGATATAAAGATTTATTTTAATAAAAATCCTTATATATATATCGTGAGCATAAATGATCCGGGGAGAGGGGATGCAACGTATGGGGACGATAACGTAGACGAGGAGATATTGCGACATCACTGGGATGGCACTGAATGGATCACAAATCGCGTAGGAAGATCTGCACGCTTTTCTTCTTATGTCAATATGGCGACGCTGGACTATTTAGATGCTGATCGTATTTATGGATTTACGCCTAATCAAAATGGCTATGGGCGCCTTACAGAATTTCATATGAAAAGGGGAATTTGGAGTAGCAAAATACTTTCTGACTCCTCAGATGCGCATCATGAAGCTCGTATTTTTTCAGTAATCGATGCTGAACCAAATTATCCAACCTCAAAAGCTGCTATTTTTTTTAATGTGATAGTTCCTCCATATGGGGAGTCGCCTTATACCGAATGGACTTCCAGGGTGCAAATGTTCGTAAACTATTAATATGATTCATAGCAAAATCAGAATTAAACTTGACTAATAATAATTAAGAAAAATTTTGAAACTTCTTGCATATCCTATCAGGGCTTTATTGGTGATCATATTAGTTGGTTGCGGAATGGGCGGAGAAAGCGGTGACAGCGATAGGACTACTGAGCGAGTTGATTACATACAATATAGCGGACAATATACCATAAGTGCGGATAAGTGGTATTTAATCAACGCCACTCCGCCCTTCGGACCGCGTGATCATGCTGCGCTCATGTTGAAAGACAACCGTATTCACTTGCGTGGTGGTTTTTATCGAGGAATTAGCTTCTACCAAGATTATTGGATTAGTGATGACTTTGGATACAATTGGCAATACATGCATGGCAGTATTATGCCTGTCTTGAATGATTTGGTGTCCCCCATTTTGTATAAGGATGAGAATCTTCCTGGACCTTTTTCTAAATTTTCTTACTTTGATTCAAGATATTGGTTGATCGACGATCAGGTATGGAGCTCATTTAACAGCATTAATTGGATCAAATCCCCAACGATAACTAATGATGGTGATCCTGCTAACTTGATATCTATTACATTATCGGAAAACATTTTGTATGTTAACCCGTCAGAAGCTACTGTGTGGAGTTTAAAGGGACCGGATGCCATGCTCAATAAAAATATAATTAATAATAAGGAATTTGAGCCAGTCTTCGGTGCCGCAGTCTATACCAATAATGGATACTTATACATATCTGGTGGGTATAGAAAGATTTCTACGCATAACATTAATGATGATTTGGTGGAGCCTTATGAGGTGCCATCGGAAATTTCTTGGAGAACTTCTGATGGTAAAAACTGGTACCGACTTATAGATTCGTTTGGGAATAATTTGAAATTGCCATGGGTAAAATGGAAATGGCCTTGCTTGATAAATGATGATCGAGGCAGGACTTGGTTGATCGGCGGTTGGGATAAGAATACAAATACTAATTCAAATGAAGTATGGTATACAAATGATGGTTTAAGCTGGAATAGATATATAGAGTTAATCCATAACCAAGAAAAAAGTGAGCTTTTACCGCGACATGCAACAGCTTGTGCATTTGATAAACTAAACCGAAGAATAATTTCGATTGGTGGAAAAGGTGGGTCGGATCCAGATAATGATAAAGCATTTGTCACGAAAGAGATAATAGCTATACCCGTACCATAATATAAAAATTCGTTGTTAATTTAAACTGCTCGGGTAATGGTATGTTTAGATAATTCAAGCTTTATTAGTTTTTGTATTGTCAATTGTTGGGCATACTAAAGAGCGTGTAAAATTTGTTTTTTAACTTTGATAAACTTGACAAATTAAAATGAAAAAAATCGCAATCATCGGTTTGGGCTATGTAGGCCTTCCCCTTGCTGTTGAATTTGGGAAACATCACCCCGTGCTGGGTTTTGATATCAACCAGAGACGTATTTCTGAACTGCAATCCGGACAGGACCACACTTTGGAGTGCAGTTCCGAGCAGCTTAAAGAGGCTGTTCAACTTGTCTACAGCAGCAATTTGGATGATCTAAAAAAATGCCAGATTTTTATCGTTACAGTGCCTACGCCCGTGGACTCGGCCAATCGCCCCGACATGACTCCGTTGGTTAAAGCAAGCCAAACTGTGGGCCAAGTGTTAAAGAGGGGTGATATAGTCATCTATGAATCGACCGTTTACCCAGGTGCAACGGAAGAAGTGTGTGTTCCTGTGCTTGAAAAATTCAGCGGCCTCAAGTTTAACCAGGACTTTTTCTGCGGTTACAGCCCCGAGCGAATCAATCCGGGTGACAAGGTCAATACGCTTTCTACTATTACAAAAATCACCAGTGGGAGCACACCTGCTGTAGCCGATGAGGTGGATGCGCTCTACAACTCCATTATCAAAGCCGGTACGTGGAAGGCCAGCAGTCTTAAGGTAGCAGAGGCCGCTAAGGTTATCGAGAACAGCCAGCGCGACCTGAATATCGCTTTCGTCAATGAATTGTCAGTCATCTTCGAGCGCATTGGTATCGATACGCTGGAAGTACTCGAAGCCGCCGGCAGCAAATGGAATTTCCTGCCATTCCGCCCGGGTATGGTTGGTGGCCACTGCATTGGGGTGGACCCGTATTACCTTACGCACAAGGCTGAAGAACTGGGCTACCACCCACAGGTCATCCTGGCTGGGCGCCGCATCAACGACAACATGGCTCGCTATGCTGCGCGTAACCTTATAAAGCGTATGTTACAAAACGGCATCAATGTTGCAGATAGTACGATTGGCGTTATGGGCATCACCTTTAAAGAAAACTGTCCCGATATCCGCAACAGCAAGGTCGCCGACCTAGTGAAGGAGCTGCAACAATGGGGCGCCAAAGTCGTCGTGGCAGACGTGTGGGCTGATCCCGAAGAGGTCAAATACGAGTACGGCATTGATCTAGGCTCGATAGACGCTGCGCACCAGGTGGACTCTTTGATCGTTGCTGTCGGCCACCATGAGTATCGCGATATGACACTGACTCAACTTCGAGCACTGTGCAAAGCGGACAAACCTGTTTTAGCAGACATCAAGTCTTTATATGACCGCCACGCCGCTGCCGCCTCTGGCTTTACTGTCTTCCGTTTCTGATTGATCTAATATGAAATTACAGCAATTTCCCACCATCACTGACCGCAAAATCCGGATTGCCATCGTAGGATGCGGTCGTATTTCGAAAAACCATTTCGCCTCTATTGAGCAGCATGCAGCCGAATTTGAACAGGTTGCCGTTTGCGACGTTGATCCATTAGTATTGCAAAAGCATACTGAACAATATACAGTGCCTGGGTACTCCAGCATGGCCGACATGCTAGAGAAAGAGCAGATTGACCTAGTAAGTCTGTGCACACCTAGTGGTCTGCACCCCGAGCAAGCCATTCTTGCAGCCCAACATGGCGTGCATGTGTTAACCGAAAAACCCATGGGTACTCGCCTTGCCGATGGCGTGGCCATGGTAAAGGCCTGTGACCAAGCCGGTGTGCGTCTCTTTGTAGTCAAACAAAACCGGCGTAACGCCACCCTTCAGCTACTCAAGCAAGCTGTAGATCAGGGCCGTTTCGGTCGCATCTACAACCTGGCCATGAACGTATTCTGGACACGTCCGCAGGATTATTACGACCAGGGCGGCGGTTGGCGAGGCACTTGGGAGATGGATGGCGGTGCGTTCATGAACCAGGCGAGCCACTACATCGACTTGCTTAACTGGATCGTTGGCCCGGTCGAAAGCGTCATGGCCTACACTGGCACTCAGGCACGAGACATTGAAGCAGAAGATAGCGGCGTCGCGGCGATCCAGTGGCGCAGTGGGGCCATGGGAACGCTCAATGTCAGCATGCTGACCTATCCCAAGAATTTGGAAGGCAGTATCACCATCTTGGGCGAGACTGGTACTGTACGCATTGGTGGCGTTGCTGTAAACGAAATCCAGGAATGGCAGTTTTCAGATGCACGACCTGAAGACGCCCAAATCAAGAACGCCAGCTACGCAACGACCAGTGTTTATGGTTTTGGTCATCCGCTCTACTACCAGAATGTTGTGGATGTATTGAGAGGGCGTGCGGAACCTGAAACAGATGGTCGCTCAGGGCTCAAGAGCCTTGAGCTGCTGGTGGCCATGTATCGGTCGGCCAGAGATGGGGTCAAAGTGTCTTTGCCAATACACATTTAATACACTGTAACTCAGGCATGTCGCTGGACATTGGTATTGTGGGCGCCGGTATCAACGGTATGTGTACAGCTTGGCTGTTGGCGCAAGATGGGCACAAGGTAACTGTTTATGAGCGAGATATGCCCATGGCCGCTACCAGCAGTGCAAGCAGCAAGCTGCTCCATGGGGGGATTCGGTATCTGGAAAACTTGGAGTTTCGGCTGGTCAAAGAGGCCCTGCAAGAGCGCGATGCCTGGTTTCAACGTGCCCCGCACTTGGCAAAACCCCTGCAGCTAATGATTCCAGTTTATGCCCACAGCATTAGAGGCCGCTGGCAGTACGCCATTGGCTTGGGCTTGTATGAGTATCTTGCAAAAAGCCGAGCTGTTCCGCGCAGCCAGTGGCACTCCAAGGAAAGCACCTTGGCTTTAAACACGGGTATCAAACCTGAGGGCCTCCAAGGGGTCTACAGCTTTTGGGATGGGCAGATGGACGACCTTGCCCTTGGCTTGTGGGTCACGGAACAAGCCTTAGCTGCTGGGGTTCAACTCAAAACTAATGCCAATGTACAACAGATCAACCCAAACGGGCAGGTGCGCTTCCAAAACGGCACATCGAACCAACACCAAAGGCTTGTTAACGTTGCTGGTCCTTGGGCAGAACAGCTGGCTCGAAGCAGTGGCATTTCACTCCAACACAAACTTGACTTGGTGCGTGGAAGCCACATTGTGTTGAGTCACCCCTGTTCAAAAGCTTGGTTACTAGAGGTTCCCGGCGAAAAACGGATAATCTTTGTCTTGCCCTGGCTGGGCAGAACTATGGTGGGAACCACCGAGGTACGGCAGAGTTTGGCGGAGCCAACCGAGTGCAGCCAACAAGAAGAAAACTACTTGATTAAGGCTTACAGACATTACTTTCCAGACGCACTTTGCGAGGTGGAATTCAGTTTCGCAGGCTTGCGCCCTTTAATCAAAAGCGCGGCCAATCCAACCCAAGCCACACGTGAATACGTTTTGGAACGGCACGGGCAAGTGACCACTGTGTTGGGTGGAAAGTGGACAACATCAATGGGATTAGCCAGAAAAGTCAAAGAGAAAGTGATCAAATGAAATGAATGCATTCACTGTACACCCCACCGCCATCGTTGACGATGGTGCGCAGATTGGTGAAGGCAGCCGCGTGTGGCATTGGGTCCATGTTTGTGGAGGAGCCAAAATTGGGAAAGGCGTTTCTTTAGGCCAAAATGTGTTCGTGGGCAATAAAGTTAGCATTGGTGACCACTGCAAAATTCAGAATAACGTTAGTGTGTACGACAACGTTACGCTCGAAGAAGGAGTGTTCTGTGGACCGAGCATGGTCTTCACCAACGTCTACAACCCGCGTTCGCTAATCGAGCGCAAGAACGAGTACCGCAATACATTAGTCAAAAAAGGGGCGACGCTAGGTGCAAACTGCACTATCGTCTGCGGTACCACTGTTGGTGAATACGCTTTTGTGGGTGCAGGTGCTGTGGTGACCAAGGATGTGAAACCTTATTCATTGATGGTAGGCGTGCCCGCGCGACATGTGGGTTGGATGAGCGAATACGGTGAACAGATCGACTTGCCCTTGGAAGGTCAGGCCCAAACGCAATGCCCACACACCGGTGAACGCTACAACTTGAACGGCAACACATTAACTAAACAGGCCAAGTGAACAGAAACATGGAATTTATCGACCTCAAAACCCAATACCAGAGACTCAAGTCAGAGATTGATTCACGCATCCAGCGCGTCCTCGATCACGGCCAATATATCCTTGGCCCGGAAGTTGATGAGCTAGAAGAAAAGCTGGCAGCCTATACTGGCACCAAGCATTGCATTACTGTGGCCAATGGCACCGATGCATTGCAGATCGCGCAAATGGCGTTGGGCATTGGCCCTGGTGACGAGGTTATCACCCCTGGCTTTACCTACATCGCAACCGCTGAAACTGTGGCCCTGCTGGGGGCCAAGCCAGTTTATGTGGATATCGACACCCGTACCTACAACCTGAACCCTGCAAAGGTTGAAGCCGCCATCACTCCTAAAACTAAGGCCATAGTGCCGGTAAGCCTATACGGACAATGTGCCGACTTTGACGCCATTAACGCCATTGCCGTCAAGCACGGTTTACCGGTCATAGAAGACGCCGCTCAAAGCTTCGGTGCCACTTACAAAGGAAGAAAAAGCTGTAACCTGTCGACCATTGCTTGCACCAGCTTTTTCCCGAGTAAACCGCTTGGCTGTTACGGCGACGGTGGTGCTATCTTTACTAACGACGATGAGCTGGCCAAAGTCATGCGTCAGATCGCACGCCACGGACAAGATCGTCGCTATCACCACATCCGAATCGGCATTAACAGCCGATTGGATACCATACAGGCTGCTATCCTTCTTCCTAAACTGGCTATATTAGACGATGAAATCGATCAACGTCAGCGCGTCGCAGAAACCTATGAGAGTTTGCTAAGCAGTCGCTCCGTTGGGTCTAATCTACTTAATGGGCAAATGCAAATCCCTTATATTGAGCCGCACAATACAAGCGCATGGGCTCAATACACTTTACAAGTAACTAACAGGCAAGTTCTGCAAGAACATCTTAAACAATCAGGCATTCCAACGGCAGTACATTACCCGATTCCACTAAACCAGCAACCAGCTGTTGCAGACAGCAATGTAAACCTATCCGTTGGAGACGAAGTTGCCAAGCGGGTGATCAGTTTGCCGATGCATCCATTCCTAGATCAAACTAGCGTTGAAAAAATTGTGACATTACTGAAGATAAATGACGGTGGCTAAGTACTATTCGGCCTCGGCATTTTGGTCAAGGCTTGCCATTGTCGTGACAGGGGCCGGAATGGCTCAGATAATTCCATTTTTAGTCATGCCGATTATCACCAGGATGCTTCCTCCAGAAATTCTCGGGCCGTATTTTATATGGTTAGGCATAGTAGCCATTCTTTCAATATTATTGTCGCTAAGATTGGATGTTGCTATATTCAACGCTCAAACTACTAAAGAGCTGAGAATTGCAATTCAAACTACTTTCATAATGGCGGTGATAATTTCATTGATGCTGTGGGGGGTAATTAGTATCTTAAAAATTGGATCACCCAATACATATGAATACCTAAAGTTAAATTGCTGGAGTGTAGAGGCTATAATTTTAGCTGCAGTCTGGGCTATAAATATGAGTTTACAAAACGCATATATTTATGGAGGATTTTTTAAAAAACAAGCTGTAAGTCAGGTGGCGATAGCCATATTAGTCGCCATTTCACAAATTGGTGCGGTTACAATCGGTTGGCAAGTAAAAGGAATAATAAATCTACAAATAATTGCATCTATAATGGCAATGCTTATAATTGCTTATGATATAAAAAAACTGTATAAAATTCGCTATTCCGAATTTAATATAAAATATGCGCATGATAGTCTCAAAAAAAATTGGAGATTACCATTGATATCTATGCCGGCTGATTTGATTGGTTCAATAGGTGGGCAATTACCTACTATATTATTGGGTAACAGGTATGGTGCTGACTTAGCTGGTCAGTTTGCACTGATGAATAAAGCTATCGCCGCTCCATCCAAGTTAATAGCGGGATCAATACTAACTGTATTTAAAGAGGAGGCAAGTCGAAAATATAGAGAAGATAAAGAATGCAAAAATATATTTTTACTAACACTAAGAAGGTTAATATTACTCGGTATTGTTCCCTTTGGAATGATTTACTTATATTCCGATAATCTATTTAAAATTATCTTTGGTGATGAATGGGCGGAAGCAGGTACCATTGCTTCCTACTTGGCGCCAATGTTTTACATGCAGTTCATAGCTAGTCCACTAAGCTATATGTTGTATTTATCTGGTAGGAATTTAGATGACTTGAAATGGCAATGTTTGATAATGCTAAGTACATTAACAATATTCTTGATGTCAGATAATGCTATGCAGGCTATAATATATATGTCGATATGCTACACAGTTCTATATGCGTTAAATATATATATATCTTTTAAAGCAGCAAGTGGAAAATTGAAAAAGTAATGTTAACAGCAGCTTTTTTGCTATTGTACTGCACGACACCAATAGTTATAGTATTTTTATTAAAAATATCAGAGGAAAGACCCAGAGAAATAACATTAATAACTGTAGTAATATACTCTATATATATATTTTCTGTAGTCGGAACATTCCCCTTATTCTTCATGTTAGATGAATACAGGGTGGCCATAGGAGTAATAAAACAAGACGTAGTATTATATGTACTAGCATATTCAGTATTAGCCAGTGTATTCCTGTTGATTGGAGTAATCTTTGTAAGAAAAATATTGCGTTTAAAAGTTAGCAAAATTAAATATTGCGCAGACAACAACATTAATGCAGATAAAAGGATAAAACTAACTATTACTTTAATTATTTTATTTTATATATTGGAAATGTATCTAGAAAAATTTGATTCTACAGCTATTTCACTGGCTATAAGTAATTCGATAGCAGATGCTGCAATAGCAAGAAGTGATATGGGAAATAATTTAGATGGTGGCGGAGCTCATTGGTATAAACTCTTATTAAACTATATTGGAGGATTGGTAACATATTCATTTTTTGCGACATGGTTGATGAATAAAAATAAATTCAGCTTAATAATGTTTATGACCTCATTCATTTTTTCCACATTTGTGGCTGTGATGGCAATAGAGAAGGCTCCGTTCATAAATTTAATGATATCAATGGCGATGGTATATCTCATTATTAGGAATAATGGAGTTATCCCGATAAAAAAGTTCATGCTTTTTGGGTTCATTATTTTTGCGACGCTAGTATATTTTTATATAGCTTTTATGGGGGTTAATAGTATTTTAGAGGCGTTTACTGGTGTATTATCTAGAGCTTTTTCTGGATCTATTGCTCCTGCTTATTTCTATGTTGAATTATTTCCCGATCAAAAGGATTATTTGCTTGGCAAAACATTTCCGAATCCGGGTGGATTAATGCCGTATACAACGATGAATTATACAGTTGAAATGATGGATTGGGTATTCCCTGGTGCGATGCAAAATGGTGTTGTGGGTTCTATGCCTACAGTTTTTTGGGGAGAAGCATATATTAATTTCGGCTGGATCGGTATTCTAATTATTAGTTTTATTGTAGGGATAGTTCTTTCAATTTTAACTTACATATTACAATTTATGCCAAAAAATCCTATTACAATTGGGCTTAATGTAACATTAATTGATCATTATAGGCAGTTGTCCTCAACTGGATTCAGTAGCTATATTTTTGACATATACTTTTGGTGTGTAATAGCCTTTGCGGCTGCCCTGTTAATATCTACTAGCGCTAATGTAAGGAAACAGCCGCGGTTTATAGATTGTTAACTTAAATTCCAAGTATATCGAAATAATTAATATGAACAATTTACACATTACATTAACCAAATTTAAAAATGAAAGTAGATTGCTAAAAGAGGCGTCATCTATTCTAAATCACGATTTGGCACATATCGTCTACGTGGCGGCGTTACATGAAGAAGGTATGGCGTTAGATGAAGTATGCGGAAATAGATTGTTCGTACATCGGTTTAAATTAAAGACGTCTAGCCTTCCCAAAAATATTTTTTTTAAAATAATTAAATACCTAGAATTTTGTCTGAAAATATTCATATATTATAAGAATAATGATATTAAGATAATTAATATACATTCTTTGGGGTTGCTACCAATCGGAGTATTTTTGAAGTTCTACTGTGGTGCAGTGCTAGTATACGACGCGCATGAGCTTGAAACAGAAAAATTGGAGAGCGGCGGGACCCTTAAAAAAATGGGTAAGATAGTTGAAAAATTATTTATTAATAAGTGCGACTTAATAATAGTGGTGAGTGAAAGTATTGCTGATTGGTATCATATGAAATACAATATTCATAGACCGAGCGTAATATTAAATGCGCCCAAGATTCGGGAGCTTGCAAGAACAAATCATTTTCGCAATAACCTAAATATTCGAGATGATCAAACTATCATTCTTTATCAAGGGGGCTTGGTTGAAGGCCGTGGGGTTAGATTAATTTTAAGGGCCATGCAAGCTCGTGAAGATGATAGTGTTGTAGCGGTATTTATGGGTTACGGAGAACTAGAGAAGGAAATTAGATCGATTGCAGATAATTCTTCGAACATTTTTTTTCATCAAGCTGTAGATCCAAGTGTTCTGCTTGAGTATACGGCTGCTGCTGATATTGGTATTCATCTAATACAAAATACCTGCTTGAATCATGAATACTGTATGCCGAATAAACTTTTTGAGTACACGATGGCAGGATTGCCTGTTATTGTATCGTCGTTAAAAGATATGTCTCACTTTGTGGAAGTTAACAATATAGGATTTGTTATACAAGACTATTCTGATAGCGGCATTAATGACGCCATCAATGCTTTACTTAAAAGTAACATAGCTGCTCTCAAAAAAAATGCATATATTGCTGCATGTAAATATTCATGGGAAGTGCAAGAAAAAATTTTAATTAATTCCTATCGAAAAATAGGGGTGTCTAACTTTAAAAGTGAGGTCCATTAAATGATTGTAATAGTAGATTACAATATTGGAAACATAGTTGCAGTATCCAACATGTTTCAGCGTTTAGGCGTTTTCACCAAAATAAGTAGTAATCCATTGGATATCGAACAAGCAAGTCATATTATTTTACCTGGTAATGGCTCTTTCGATGCATGCATGATTAACTTAAGGGCTACTGGTCTAATTCCTATCATAAAGGAGCAAGTTTTGAACAAAAAAGTTCCATTGTTGGGGATCTGTGTTGGTGCTCAGATGCTTGGACGTGGGAGTGCTGAGGGTGTTGAGCCCGGTCTTGGCTGGTTAAATATGCAAGTTGAGCGCTTTCCATCCATGCAAGATTTACCCATTCCTCATATGGGATGGAATTATGTAGAGGTTCAAGCTGATAATAAAATTACTGAGGAGATGACGGATGAAACTCGCTTCTATTTTATTCACAGTTATTTCATGAAACCAGATGATCCTGAGGATGTACTATTGACATCAAACTATGGTATAAAATTTGCCGCTGCAGTAGCACGAGGAAATATAATTGGGGTTCAATTTCATCCCGAGAAAAGCCATCGCTTTGGTAAACAATTAATCAAAGCGTTTGCTAGGAGTGAATAATGAAACAATCTCGTGTAATGCCGTGTCTTTTGATTAGTGGTAACGGTTTAGTAAAAACAAAAAATTTTAAAAATCCAGTTTATGTTGGTGACCCAGTGAATAGTGTTAAAATTTTTAGTGATAAAGAGGCTGATGAGATAGTAATATTAGATATTGATGCTTCTCGCAAAAATAAGGATCCGAATTTCGAATTAATTTCCGAAATGGCGGGGGAAGCTTTCATGCCAGTCGCTTATGGTGGCGGCATTAAAAACATCGATCATATTCGAAGATTAATTAGATCCGGAGTTGAGAAGGTAGTAATAAATACACAAGCCATCATATCCACTGATATTATTAAAGCCGCGGTGGATATTTTCGGTAGTCAAGCTGTGGTTGGTGCTGTTGATGTGCGTCGTAAGTTGCTCGGTTCTTATGCTGTGTTTTCTAAAGGAGCAACAGTGGACGCTCGCATTAGTTTGCAAGATCATATTGAAAAATTATTGAACGCAGGAGTTGGTGAGCTTTTTATAAATGATGTTGATCGTGATGGTGCAATGAACGGATATGACATTAATTTGCTAAGTTCTGTTTCGCGTCAATCACCAGTTCCAGTTGTAATTTGTGGTGGAGCAGGCTCTATGGAGCATTTACGTGAAGGCGTGCATATTGGAGGCGCATCTGGTGTTGCGGCTGGTAGCATGTTTGTTTTCCATGGAAAACATAGGGCCGTTTTGATAAGTTATCCAAAAGTGTCAGAAATAAAAAAGTTTTTATCCAAGGAATAAATTATGAAGTATCAAATATGTACAAAGTGTGTTATGGACACGACTGACCCAGATATAGAATTTGATGATGACGGCGTATGTAATCATTGCAATAATTTTCACAATGTTACGAAACATAATTGGTTTCCTAACCAAGAAGGTTCTAATCTATGGCAGATGCAAGTCGCTGAGATTAAGAAAGCAGGTGTAGGCCAAGAATATGATTGCATACTAGGCTTAAGTGGTGGAGTAGACAGCTCTTACTTAGCAATGAAAGCACATGAATGGGGCTTGCGTCCTTTAGTTATGCATGTTGATGCAGGTTGGAACAGTGAACTAGCAGTTGCAAATATAGAGGCAATTGTTAAGTATTGCGGTTACGATCTTCATACTCATGTTGTTGATTGGGAGGACATGCGAAACTTGCAATTAGCTTATCTAAGGGCTGGGGTATCAAACCAGGATGTACCCCAAGATCATATATTCTTTTCAAGTCTTTATCATTTTGCCGTAAAAAATAATATTAAATATGTCTTATCTGGTGGGAATATCGCTACTGAAAGTATTTTCCCTAGTTCTTGGCACGGTAATGCGATGGATGCGATTAATTTAAAGTCTATATGCAAAAGGTTTGATGGTGGAAAATTAAAAAGCTATAAAACAGTAAGTTTTTTTGAATATTATTTTTGGTTCCCGTTTATTAAGAGGATGCGTGTACTTCGCCCATTAAATTTTATGCCCTATGATAAAGATGCTGCACTCAATGAGCTTCAACTACGAGTTGGTTATAAACCGTATCCACGAAAGCACGGTGAATCGGTATTTACTAAATGGTTCCAAAATCATTATTTGCCGAAAAAATTCGGTATGGATAAGCGCAGGCCGCATCTATCTAGCTTAATAGTTTCGGGTCAAATGACTAGAGATGCTGCCCTGGTTAAAATTGAAGAACCTTTATACATGGCGGATGAGCTTGAAATTGATATTGCTTATTTATGTAAAAAACTCCGTATATCACGGGCTGACTACGATGATTTGATGAATGTACAAATCCATGATTACACTGATTTTCCAAATTGGAATGCTTTATATTATTCTATTAGAAGTTTAAAGCGTATGGCATCTAATATTATACGATTTAACATTAAGATACATTACTAGCAAGGCATTTGATCAATGATAATCGCTCATTTAACATCGGCCCACGAGCGTAACGATACTCGTATTTTCTTGAAAATGTGTCTAACATTGATTAATCATGGGCATCAAGTAATTCAGATCGTGGCAGATGGCAAAGGTGATGAAGTTTCTGATGGTGTACATATTTTTGATGTAGGCGCATCTAGTGGGCGTATAGATCGCATGCTTCGTGCGCCTGACCGTATATTAATTCAGGCGATGTCGCTTGATGTAGATTTATTTCACTTGCATGATCCAGAGTTGATACCAATTGGTTTGAAGTTAAAAAAATTAGGGAAAAAGGTAGTTTTCGATTCACATGAGGACGTTCCTAAACAGCTTTTGAGTAAGCCGTATCTCGATAAGTTCAGCCGCTGGTTTTTGTCTAAGGCTTTTGCGGCGTATGAGTGGTGGTCGTGTCGCCATTTTGATGCAGTTGTGACTGCCACACCATCTATCCGTGAGAAGTTCTTAGTTATGGGCATACGCGCTTTCAATATCAGCAATTTCCCACTGCTTGGCGAATTGGACGCGCATGTTGCTTGGTATGACAAACAAGCAGAGATTTGTTATATAGGCGGTATTGGTCGCATTAGAGGTATTACTGAACTCACGCAGGCTTTAAGCATGGTGCGCAGTGGTGCTCGGCTTAATTTATGCGGTACCTTTTATGAGCCTGAAGTGGAAGTGAATTGTAAGTCTATGCCTGGTTGGAATGCAGTGATTGATAGAGGTTATGTGGATAGGTTAGGTTTGCGCATGGTATTGGGTCGCTCGATGGCTGGGGTAGTAACTTTTTTACCTCTACCTAATCATATTGATGCCCAACCGAATAAGATGTTTGAATACATGTCTGCTGGTATACCAGTAATCGCGTCTGATTTTCCTCTCTGGCGTGAAATCATTGAGGGAAACAAATGTGGCTTGTGTGTTGACCCGAGCGATCCAGCCGGTATTGCCGAGGCCATTGACTTCCTGCTGGAGCATCCTGACGAAGCCTATCGCATGGGCGAAAATGGAAGACGAGCAGTACTAGAAAAATATAACTGGGCAGTGGAAGAGAAAAAACTTCTTCAGCTTTATGATAATATCTTGGAACTTTAAATGGCCATAAAAATTGTTACCGTCTTAGGCGCGCGTCCTCAGTTCGTGAAAGCCAGTGTTGTGTCCCACTTTATTGCTCAAACGCCTGGTGTGTCTGAGGTGTTAGTGCACACGGGGCAACATTTTGATGCAAACATGTCAGATGTATTCTTTACCGAGTTAGGAATAAAGAAGCCAGACTATTTCTTGAATATAAACGGTTGTGGCCATGGGGCTATGACTGGCCGTATGCTAGCCGAGGTCGAGCAAGTGCTTCTGCAAGAAAAGCCTGACGTAGTGCTCACCTATGGTGATACAAATTCTACACTGGCGGGAGCGTTGGCAGCGGTCAAACTACAGTTGCCGGTTGCACATATTGAGGCAGGTTTACGTAGTTTCAACATGGCTATGCCTGAAGAAGTCAATCGCATTCTCACTGACCGGATTGCGCGCTGGCTTTTCACACCTACTCCGGTTGCTGGCCAGCATCTTCTGCGCGAAGGCTTTAGTCCCAATCAGATTCATCTTGTTGGCGATGTTATGTTTGATGTGGCCTTGCATTATGGCCGGCGCGTGCAGGACGGGATTGGCCTCATGGCTCGTCTGGGGCTGGAACCTAAAGGTTATGTACTAGCTACAGTCCATCGCGCCGAAAACACTGACCACTTCGGCCGTCTTTCCGCCATAGTCGATGCGTTGTGTCTTACAGCGCGCCAATTGCCAGTGGTATGGCCAATGCACCCACGCACCCGAGCCATCTTACAAAAGGCTGGCAAGCTTGAATGCTTAGATTCCAAGGTGCAGATAATCGAACCAGTGGGTTACCTTGACATGGTACAGCTTGAGAAATTTGCAGCTCTGATTGCCACAGACTCTGGAGGGGTTCAAAAAGAAGCCTTTTTCTACGAGGTACCATGCGTTACGCTGCGAGACGAAACCGAATGGGTGGAGCTAGTGAATGCCGGCTGGAACCAATTGGCACCACCTAATAATGCAGACACCTTGGCATCTAGTATCCTCTCAGCATTAGGGACAAAGGGGCAGCATGTGCAGCCATATGGTAAAGGAAATGCCGGGCAGTTGATAGTTCAGAAATTGATAAGCGACTTAAGTGTGTGATAGGTGGCGAATTCAATGCCATTGGTGGCTAGAAATTTGTTGCTTATCTGGCCTATATCCTTAGATAATTCAGCGCCACTTCTTTTATGAGTTAGGCCCCTAAAACTAAGTCCCATCGGTGTAAATTTAAATAACAACTATGAATACGACTATGTCCACAGTAGACCCTATCGGATTGAGGGGTTCACTAACGTTCAGAGGTGAAGAGGCTGGAAGCCAGAACAGAAACTTGCGGTCCTCAAACAAACCAATGAACTATATACCTCTGTTTCTCTGTTTTTCTGTTGGCCAGATAACAAGCTATGACGGCTAACCAACTGTTTTAATGGCGCAAGGCCTACTTTGAAGACTCTCTAATGGTTGTTGGCGCCAAGGAAACCTTGGTAATCGCCTCTGAACTTAAGGCGGGCGTAAAACGTATTAAACAACTTGAAGGCGCTTGGGCCACAAGACTTTGGATGGCGAGATTATCAAGGAGTCTGTGGACTTTGCAAAAGAAAAATGGATTGCGCGCTTACCAGTATTGCTACGCAAAGAGCCGTGAGAGCTTTTTGCTGTGCGCTGAACTTGCCGCCGACCCTGTACAGGGAGAAAGCGATAAATTAATTTGCCGTGGTTACTGCGTTACGGGCTTAAAGACCATTTTGTCGTTATATGCAGGTAATCGTCCCCTAGAACCAGAGGTGTGAGAAGTAGAATTTTTTCCAATGGAAGAGGTTCTATATGAAGAGATCGAAATTCAGTGACAGCCAGATTTTGGACGCCGTCAAACGCGTTGAGGCTGGC
>JACCDH010744100.1_pt1 | contig 19509 bp, 27 predicted proteins | sample 7442481 | NCBI WGS metagenome assembly JACCDH01 (sample SAMN15323433, study PRJNA562643) | freshwater metagenome | isolation source: river surface water | place: USA:Blue River Watershed | collected 2017-08-15 | reverse complement strand
GTTGGAAACCGTGCGAAAGATTCAGGAACCTCGACGATCACATCTGGAATAAAAGGATTCATTTTAACCTCCATAACTTTTCTTTTTGAGACAGCCACAGACCAAGCATAACGAGTCCAGCTCCAAACAACACTGAGCTGGTCAAAGTTTCATTCGCTATAAAGACACCAATAAAAACGGCGGTTGGCGTTTTTATATGCATTGAAGAAGCTACTTGTTGGGGTGACGCTTTTGAGAGTGAGAGGTTCCAGATATAAAAGCAGAAAGCCGAGCAAACAAAAGCCAAATAAAGCATCGAAATCCAAGACAGCGGATTCGAATTGGTATGAATTGTAGCAAGAACATTCTCTTCAAAAAAGAAAGCTGCTACTGTCAGTTCGAGGAATCCGATTGCCATTGTCCAAAAAGTTATATTTGCACTGGAAATGTCTTTCGAGTAGATACGGGTTGCAATCGTTGATACGGCGAGACTAATAGCTGAAGCAAGAGTCAATAAAGATCCCAAAACAAAATCAGAGTTTAGATCAATACTAATCTCGTTATTTGTCGAAGAAATTAGTATAGCTCCGCCGATAATTCCAAAGACAAGCGCAACATACTTTAGTTTTGAAAGATGCTCTTTCAAAACTACTCGACCAAGAAGAAGCACAACCAAAGGAGAAATGAGCATGATCGCAGCCGAAAGACTTGAAGGGATTAGTTTAAGTCCCGCAAGTTGCATTGGATAGAGTAATCCAAATGCTGTAGTTGCGATAATCACCAGACCTATCCACTGTTTTGGGTCATGAGGTATTTCAATTTCACGCTTAAGAGCCTTCAGAATGGCGAATACACAAACTGTAGCTATACCAAAGCGAAGTGCCGCCGAGGTAAAAGGCCCCCAGGCCTGAAGAGTATATTTAGATGCGAGAAATGTAGTTCCCCATAAAATGTTTGCAACAATTGCCAACGCGAATCCTGAATTAAAATTACTTTCATTGTTAGATGAATCAATTTTTAGTACTTCTGCTTTCATTCATGCCCCCATTAGTTCTAAGCGAACTACAGTGGCCAAGTTTCTATATTGAGACAACATCAGAGTCAAATTCTCTAGATAATTGAGATTCTTGTTTCATACGTGGGACACTTGTCTCAGGATATTTTACAGAGCTGATATAGCTTTTCAGGTAGTACTTACGTTGGAGCGAACAAGACATGATCAACTTAGGATTTTAAAAACGTAATAACGATTCTAGATTGAACATGAATTCCAACCAAGATCAGATTAAGATCGAGGGATCGATTAAAGACATCTCTCTTTAAAGCTTGGACTTTATATTTTGTACAATTGAGACAATTAAATCTAAATCCCTCTCGAGATTTTTTTCATTTGTTTCGATATTAAAAAGAGTATCAAGCGATATATTGAAAGCTTTGGCTAATTGGGGGTATGGTTCACCAGTTATGGCTTGACCATATTCCCATTGTCTATAGGTACTCTGCGGGACACCTACAAGTTTTGCAGTTTCCTTTTGAGTAAGCCTTCTGGCCACTCGCAGCTCTTTTAATCGATTATGAAATTCTTTTTTTTTCACAATAATTTCCTTACTTTAAATTCTTTTTTTTTCACAATAATTTCCTTACTTTAAATTCTTTGACTGTATTGACTTTAAGTCATAAATAAGGGAGTTTACATGTCCGAAAGTTCTGATTATATGATTTATCAGACAAGCAACAAACTGGGGTTTGGAGTGGACGTTCTAAGTGAAATTTTGGACAAAGTAGAGCTCACTAGTAGCTATTATTATCGGACTTCGTTTACTGGAGATTGGGGAATGAAACTTCCCCAAGAGGACAATGTGGCTTTTTTCCATGTTGTAACCCATGGCGAGTTCTGGTTTGAAGTACCAAAATTGAAAATCAAAGGATTGGCCGAACAAGGAGATATTCTCATTTTGTTCAACGGTATGGAACACACTATGACTAGCGCTCCCAAAGTTAAGACTGAGCTTGCTGTGGATTTTAGGTCCAAAGCCCATTTAACGAGTTCACAAGTGTTAGAATACGGAGACCAAAGTAAACTCAAGGCTAATGTCGTTTGCGGCCATTTTTGCTTTAACAGATGGCCGGACCACCCGTTTTTGAATTCAATGCCAGACATTATTCATATCAAAAACATGGAGAACTCACATTCCCCATGGCTCTCAATGCTTTTGAATATCGTTGAGCATGAAGCAAAATCTTCGCAGTCAGGAAGCACTACCTTAATCAAAAAACTAACCGAGATCATCTTCATTCAAGCTTTAAGAATTCAGATGCGTAAATCTACTAAAAAAGAAAGTTTCTTTAAATTGATTGAGAATCCTCAAATCAGCAAAACACTTGCCGCTATTCATAATAGTCTTGAACAGAAATGGAGCCTGGAAGACCTTGCAGAAATTGCTGGTATGTCGCGAACTAACTACAGCGTAAAGTTTAAGGAGCTTTCTGGAATGACACCGCTCGATTACTTGACCTATTGTCGTCTTGATAAGGCCAAGCAACTTCTTACCGAAACCAGTCAATCAGTTCCAGAAGTGAGTGAAGCCATTGGGTATCCGGCACATGAACACTTTCAAAAATTGTTTAAGAAAAAAATTGGCAAAACTCCTAGCGCTTACAGAAAAGAAAATTCCAAAAGGGTATAAAATGTATAGCTCTCCTGTAAACAAAACAGCTTTCTGGGTCATCGTCATAGGGGGAGCATTTTGTGTACTCCTCCCTTTGTTCACCCCTCTTCTTCCTCTGCAATATTTGAAAGATTCTGGTGATATTGGAGAAGCCATTGGAGGCATTTCAAGTCCATTCGTACAAATTCTAGGCTCAGTGATTCTCTTTCTAGCACTCAAAGCTCAAATCGATGCCAATGGAATACTCCAGTTGCAAATAGAAAAAGAAAATACGAAGGAGCAATTAAGGCACGAGCTAAATCAACTTCACGAACTTTATTTGTTTGTCGAAAGAAATATTAAAAATTTCAGCTATGATCAGACAAAGACCATTGATGGCAAGTCGCAAATGATACTTCTACACTCTCGACGAGCCATTAAGTGTTTCATTGAGGATCTAGAAAACCTTGATGTTGATATTCACAAAGAAGATGACATTCTAATGTTCGACGGAGTTAAAGAAATCATGAGCATTTTGAACAGCGTTCAATTATTTTTCGACAGAATCAAGGGCAGCGAAATAGAACTTTATCATAAGAACTTTTATAAAACTCTTATGCAGCATGAACTTCTCTTCAGCATTTTCCCTTACCAAGAGCTCGACAACCAAGCGCATCTAAAACAAGAACCATGTGCTGAATGCGGACAATATCATGCTAACTACCCTCCCTTGATCTATGATCGGCTCCAAGAGATTAAGAAGTGTTTTGCATAAATATGGCTCCTCTTTAAAGGCTAGAAAATGAAGAAATATGATGTTGTGATTATCGGTGCAGGCACTGCTGGGTTATCTGCAAGAAAAGTTGTCTCTAAGTATACGCAAAACTATGTTGTTATTGACGACGGCATATTGGGTACAACCTGCGCTCGCGTGGGATGTATGCCTTCGAAAGCTTTCATTCAAGTAGCTAATGACTTCCATCGAAGAAATTCATTTCAAGAGATTGGCATTGCAGGTTCGGAAGTCTTAAAAGTCGATTCTGAAAAAGTTATGTCTCACACGCGCAAACTCCGAGATCGATTTGTTAGATCCGTTCTCAGCGGTATGGAGGATTGGAAGGAGGAGCATTTCATTGGTAAAAGGGCCCGCTTTATAAACCGTAATGAGATTGATTTAGGCGACACGAAAATTAGCGGGAATAAAATAATTATTGCGACTGGCTCAAGTCCGGTCGTCCCCAAGCCGTGGCAGGAGTTTTCCGACCTGTTTATCGATACTAATTCGTTCTTTGAACTGAGCAAACTTCCTCGATCTGTCGGAGTCATTGGCTTAGGAGTTATAGGTATTGAGCTTGGCCAGGCCTTACATCGATTAGGTGTAGAGGTTGTTGGAATCTCCAAAGGGCCGGCAATGGCAGGATTGAGCGATCCTAAGCTTATAGAGTATACGTCCAAGAAATTAGGCGAAGAATTGAATCTTGATTTTTCAGGCGTCAAAAGTCTTTCGCGCAAAAACGGCAACCTTTCGATTCAGACTCATGAAAGGGAATATATAGTTGAAAAAGCACTTATCTCAGTCGGAAGAAGTCCCAATCTATCTGGTCTTGGTCTAGAAAACCTTCCGGTTGAACTAGATGCGCGAGGGATACCACGTTTTAACGAGAAGAGTTGCCAGTTAAACGGAGCGGATAACATCTTTATTGCCGGTGACGTTGATGGTTCGAGGGCCATATTGCATGAGTCGGCTGACGACGGTGCGATAGCTGGCTTCAATGCGTGTCAGGATAAAGTGCAGCAGTATAAAAGGAGAACTTGGTTAGGAATTACATTCTCTTCACCAAATATCGCAACCGTTGGAAAACGCTATGTTGAACTGGTCAACGAAAAAATTGATTTTGAGTATGGTGAAGTCAGTTTTGAAGGTCAGGGGCGCTCAATCGTCATGCTGAGTGAAAAAGGCCATCTTAGAATTTACGGCGATAAAAAAAACAACCAAATTCTTGGTGCTGAACTCTTCGCCCCTTCAGGCGAACACATCGCACATTTGCTAGCCTGGGTTATCTCTCAGAAAATGACTGTAGGAGAAGTATTACAACTTCCATTCTATCATCCAGCGGTTGAAGAGGGCTTAAGAACAGCTCTCAGAAACCTTGCCAGCAAGTTGAATGAAATACGATCGCCTCTAGAGATTGCTGTCTGCCAGGAACATGATACTTCGATGTGTGAATAAATATGAAAATAGCCATAGCTTCAGATCACGCAGGATATCGATACAAAGAGCTTATCAAAAGATACCTAATTTCCAAAGGCTTGGAAGTAAGTGATTTCGGAACAGGCACTGAAGCACCCTGTGATTATCCAGATTTTGTGATTCCTGCGGCGAAGGCATTGCGGGATGGTCATGTGGAGCGAGCTATTTTATTGGGTGGTTCTGGCAACGGTGAAGCCATTGCTGCAAATCGAATTAAAGGAGTTCGTTGCTGTCTGTGTTTGACAGTAGAATTGGCGAAACTCGCACGAATGCACAATGATTCAAACGCTATTTCTCTGGGCCAACGGATAATTCATCAAGATCAACTCATAGAGATAGTGGAAGCTTGGCTTGGGACTCCATTTGAAGGAGGCCGTCACATTCCTCGTATTGAGAAAATAGAGTCCCTTAGCCAGCATTCAACAACAGATTAACCGATTCGATAAGCTTTCTGCATTTCCTCAGACAGCTTTTTAAGCCATAGTGAGACATTCAGGCCATTTCTGTCGACACTATTAAGTTTAGTGAAATACAGATGTTCATCCCAACGAGAACCGAACTCTTGCTCTGCAAGACTTACAAGCGCTTTGTTTCTGCGAAGACGATACTTTTGATGGTAGTCTTCGCCAGACCAAAAAGTACCATTTTGTTCTCCGACCTCTATCACCTCGGGTGCGTTTTCCTTCCCAATCGCCTGAATCAGTTCTTCGGCAATTTGTTTTTGCTCCCGATCAAAAACAAATAGTATCTGGCGATACTGACCCTGTTTTCTATCGTGAACAATCCATGATTCAAAATTTCCCAGAAGTTCTCTGTAACTGATTTGATCACTATCATAAACCACTCTGACGACTTCGGCGTGACCTTTGATGTCGCGGTAACTAGGCTCCAAAGTAGATGCCCCAGCGTAGCCTACACGTGTTTGCACAACTCCTGGTCTTCCTCCAAAATTAGAATCCGGTGACCAAAAGCAACCTGTGCCGAAAACAGTTTGTTTAAGCTTTCCGGTTTTCAATGCTTCTTCGATTGCTTCAGGGGTTACAAATTTATAGTTTTCAACAACGTCTTCTTTATAAATTGTATGGTCCAACATAGTCTTCTCCTTCATTTATTAATCACATTTTAGCCAGGCATCCATTCAAAAAACTCTTTCGCTCCGCCAATGAATTGTCCATCCACAAAAATTTGTGGAACAGTTTGATGATTTGTTTTTTCCTTCAGCTCCATGTAGCCCTTAGGGTCTTCATCCACACGAATTTGTTTAAATTCAACCTTATTGGAAGTTAGGAAGTTCTTCACGCGCGCGCAAAATGGACAGTAGTCTTTCGTATAGATTATTACATTCTTAAGTGCTTTCATTTTTTCCTCTTTCATTTGTTTCATGGTTTAGTCTCTTCCGCAGGAAGCTTGCAAAACAACTTTACGTCACAATAACAACTAGAAACATGTCTAATCGTTCAACACGTATGTCTTATTGAATTATTTGGTTAGTAGTTATATCTGGTTGCTATCAGTTTAACTCTTAGTAGGTAATAATATTTATTGCGTTGAAAGCATAGATTGACGGTCCTGCGGTGCGATCATTCAAGGCTATTGTTTAATTAAAAAGTCAGCATTATGAAGAAAAATCTGACTCTTCGAAATTGGTTGTTCACAGGGCTTGATATATATTCTATCCCTCGCTTTATACACATTCAAACTGACGTAATCTCTTCCTCCGGCTTCTTCTGCAAAAAACTTAATAATCTGCCCGCTGTTAGATGTGGTCTTAGTAACAATATAAAGTCTATTTTCGAACGTAGCTTTGGATGTTCCCTCAGGAATAGATACCATTTTTTGATAAAACCAATCTGGTGGGTATAGCTCTGATTTTGTGTTGTCCATATTTTGCGCTCAAGGGTTTTATGTTGTTTAAATGGAATCTATTTTAATTTTTTTAAATCTTTTTTATCGTAAAATTCTCTCGCTTTTCTGATAGCTAAACGATTCCCGAGAATCCATTCCACTAAACATTCCATAGGAATTAGCAGGCTTTCACCAAGAGTTGTAAGTGAGTATTCTACGCGTGGTGGAATTTCAGGATATATCTTGCGTGTGATAAAGCCATCTCTCTCTAAATTTCTAAGCGTGGTAGTAAGCATCCTTTGAGAAATGTTGTCCACGCTTTTAAGTAATTCTGAAAAACGTGCTGTCTTCTTAGGCGATCTCGATAAAACAACAATGAGAAGAATGCTCCATTTATCACCGATTTTAGTAAGCAGTTCTCGAAGATCTTTTTTTTCTTCGCTTTTGCATACAGCTTTATCCTTCACCACAGATTTTAATATTTTTAAATTTTTCATTGGTTACCTCAAACTCACTAACGGTTTTCATTGTGCCTTCTTGTTTTATACAAGCTAGCACTTTAAGATGTAACTCTAACAAGGTAACCAAGGAAAAAAACATGGAAAAAAAATATAAACTCATTTATTGGATTTTAACTATCTTGATGTTTGTTCCTGGAGTTATTGGAGGAGTCGTTGAAGTGTTTACAGACGGTCCAGAAAGTATTGTTAAAATCATGCTTTTCCTAGGTTACCCACTTTATTTAATGAAGATCTTAGGATTCGCAAAAATATTGGGAGGTGCCGCAATATTGTATGGAAAATTTCCGAGATTAAAGGAATGGGCTTATGCAGGATTTGCGTTTGACTATCTAGGAGCAGCAGCTTCTCATGTCTTTGCAAATGATTCGGTTAACGCAATTCCTCCGCTTGTTTTTTTTGGCATTATGATGGGAACTTACTATCTTTGGTATAAAACTGAGGCCACACCGACACCTTAAAAGTTCCACTTCTTCCCCAAACAACTTTCGAAAATGAAGTTTGATCGTGCAAAAGGCTTAACCAACCCTATAAGCCTTTTGCATATCTTGAGGTAGCTTTTTGAGCCATTGCGATTCGTCGAAGCCCTTTCGTCCATCGCTGTTTAATTTTGTAAAGAACAAGTGTTCATCCCACCGCGGACCGAAGTCTAATTCTGCCAAGCTTACAAATCTATTGTTTCTGCGAAGACGGTATTTCTGATGATAGTCTTCAGCATCCCAAAAATAACCTTTTTGCGTTCCAGCCTCGATCACTTCGGGCGAATTTTTCTTACCAATTGAAAGAACCAATTCCTCAGCAATAAGCTTTTGCTCCTTATTGAATACAAAAAGTATCGGTCGATATTGACCCTGGCTTTCTCCTGGAACAAACCATGTTTGAAAGTCCCCTAGAAGGTCTCTATAACTGATCAGCTCATTATCAAAGACAACTCTAACGACTTCAGCGTGCCCCTGAATATCATCATAACTCGGATCCAATGTTGACGACCCAGCATAACCAACGCGAGTTTGAACTACTCCAGGTATTCCTCCCAAGTTAGCATCAGGTCCCCAAAAACAGCCTAGTGCAAAGACCGTTTGATGGAGTCTACCTACTTGTACAGCTTCCTCAATGGACTCAGGGCTTACAAACTTATAATTTTCGACGACGTCATCAATTTTTTTTTTCACTCCTAACATTAGCCACTCCTCCTAACTTTCTAGAATTGAAGCCACTCCCATACCTCCCGCCGTGCAAACAACGATAAGACCACGTTTTCCAGGGCCAGCCTGATGAAGTATCTTTGCTAAAACTCCAACGATTTTAGCGCCTGTAGCCGCAAATGGGTGGCCAAGGGCAATGCTGCTTCCACGGACATTCAACTTCGTACGGTCAATCTTTCCAAGAGGCTCCGAACGTCCCAAGCGTGTTTTGCAGTATTCGGGAGACTCCCACGCCTTCATGGTACAGAGTACCTGCCCAGCGAAAGCCTCATGAATTTCATAAAAATCAAAATCTTGGAGCTTTAAATTGTTTCGTTTCAATAATTCACTGACGGCCACAGTTGGGGCCATAAGCAAACCTTCGCCAGCGACATAATCCACGGCGGAAGTATGAGAATCCACAATCTTTGCCAACAGGGGCCAATTATTCTTTTTTGCCTCTTCTTCTGAAGCCAAAAGAACGGTGGATGAGCCATCTGTGAGCGAGCTTGAATTTCCCGCCGTCAAAGTCCCTTTTTCTGATTTATCAAAAACAGGTTTTAACTTCGACAATTTTTCCAAGGTTGTATCAGCACGCAAAATTCCATCGGTCTTATTTCCTTGGAATGGAAAGACGAGATCATCATAAAACCCCTCTTTATATGCTTGAGCTGCATTTCTGTGACTTGTCAGCGCTAACTCATCTTGCTCTTTGCGAGAAATATTCCACTCTTTAACCATGAGTTCGCAATGCTCACCCATTGATTTTCCGGTGCGTGGCTCAACCACTGCGGGCAACACTGGCTTTAGATCGCTAGGTTTAATTCCTAAAATGATTTTTACTTTCTCACCAAGAGTTCTGGCAGAATTCAACGCAATCAATTTTCTTGCGAAAGTTCGACTAACCATAATGGGCAAATCACTGTTGCTATCAACACCGCCTGCAATGCCACTTTCAATTTGGTGGCTAGAAATTTTGTGAGCAATCTGAATCGTATTTTCCAAGCTCGTTCCGCAAGCACGTTGCACGTTATAAGCCGGGGTGTTTGGATGCAAACCGGAGGATTGGACGACTTCACGAGAAAGATTCCAGTTAGCTGAACTGTGCATGACAGCTCCCAATGCCACATCGCCCACTGTTTTTCCTTCCAAGTTATATCTATTAACTAAACTCTTTAGGCTCGCGGTCATTAATTCTTCACTTGAGACATCTCGATATGCGGTCATAGATTTCATAAATGGAATCCGGGCTCCGCCTACGATATAAACGTTTCTCGATTTCATACTCTCACCTCAGGCTTCGTGTGCCTCTCAAAAACCTCTCCGACCTTCACGTCGAAAGAGTCAAAAATGTAGTCTTTGCCAAGCATCTTAGCCTTTTTGTGTTCGGGATGCGTATCCCAGGCTTCAAAAGCTTCTCTGGTGAGGAATTCTACGATGAGAACATTTTCACCGTTGGCGGAAGAAAAGCTCTCATGGCTTCCGTAACCAGGAATGGCTTCCACAAGAGCGGACATCTCGGCGTATCTTTTTTTAAACTCCGCAGCGTGTTCTTTGGCAACACGACTTCGGAAAATTGCTATTATCATTAGTTTGTCTCCAAAAGTGATTTATTTAACCATTTATCAATATCCGTAAATTTGGGGTTCCTTAGCTTTTTGAGTCCTATCATAATAGTGGGAAAATTCAATTTCCCATTCTGGTAAAGAGACCTCAATTCGTCAGCGGCTGCTTCATTTTCATGAACATCCAAAAAGACAAACGGAACTCCTTTTTCTTTAAGATACGATTGGTAAATCATCGTTTTGTGACAATCTTTATGTCCAAATAGCTTAACCACCAACTTTGCCTCCTTAATTCCTTTCGAAAAGCTTTAAGTACTCACTATATCCCTCAACCCCAAGCTTTGATTTTGGAACAAATCTAAGCGATGCTGAGTTCATGCAATATCGAAGATTAGTCGGTGAAGGCCCATCATTGAAAACATGTCCTAAATGTGAATTTCCATGCTTACTCTTTACTTCAGTCCGGGACATTCCGAACAGACGATCAGATTTTTTTATGAGATTTCCTTCGGCGATTGATCGGGAGAAACTTGGCCAGCCAGTTCCAGAATCATATTTATCTAGAGAACTAAATAGCGGCTCTCCTGAAACAACATCTACGTAAATACCTTCTTCTTTATTGTTCCAATACTCATTTTTGAACGGCCTCTCAGTTCCAGACTCTTGAGTGACTTGATATTGAATATTAGTCAAAGTTCTTTTAAGATCATCATCCGTTTTTGGTTTAATATTTTTTGCATCCCAAGCTGAACCTAATTGAGCGTACAATACAGTTCCAGCGAGGATTACAAACAAAAATTTCCCTTTCATAAAATCCTCCCTTCTAATTTATTCCACAAACTTCAAAGACTCTGAGTTGATACAAAATCTCACCCCAGTTGGAGGTGGACCATCTGGAAAGACATGGCCCAGATGTGCATCACAGATGTTGCAGAGTACTTCGACTCTTTGACCGTAAGTCGTATCACTTTCGTATTGGATTACATCATCAGCAACAGGCTCAGAAAAACTTGGCCATCCTGTTCCAGAATCGAACTTGAGACTTGAATCAAAGAGTTCGGTTGAGCAACATACGCAAGCATATTTTCCAGGCTCATAGAAAGAGCATAATTCACCCGTATGGGGACGCTCAGTGCCTTTTTGCCTTGTCACATAAAATTGTTCTGAAGTTAAAATTTTCTTCCATTCAACAAGTGACTTTTCCACTCTTCGAGGGGGTATTGGCCCTCCACCATTCACATTACTAAGAACATTTTCCCAGTTAAACATAAGTACTCCTTTTATTGATCGAACCGTTAAATATCGCCGCAGCTAGGTTCAATCCATTCAAAAAACTCTTTAGCTCCTCCAATAAATTTTTCGTTTACAAAAATTTGAGGAACTGTTTGATGATTCGTTTTCTTCTTTAACTCCTCGTAGAGTTCCGGAGACTCTTCTACGCGGATTCTTTTATACTCTGCACCTATTGAGTTAAGATAACTTATAGTCCGCTTGCAAAACGGGCAGTGATCTTTAGTATAGATAATAACATTTTTTAGCTCTTTCACTTATTCCTCTTTTTTTCTTAAGTCGTGTATTTTATCAGGCTCTCTCGTAATGACATGAATAGCCGTTAGGAAACTTCTGTAAATAACTTTGGTGATATTCCTCAGCATCATAGAATTCTTTCTCTTCACTCACTTCCGTTGTTACAGGATCAGAGAAGCGTCCCATATCATTAACCTCGTCAATGACCTCAGTTATTAAATTCTTTTGCTCTTGATCACGGTAAAAGACAATTGATCTATATTGGCTTCCCTTGTCATTCCCTTGACGATTTTTAGTTGTAGGGTCATGAATCTTGAAGAAGTAATGAAGAATGTCTTTTAAGCTAGTCACTGATTCATCGTATTCAACCCATACAGATTCTGCATGGCCAGTCATTCCAGTTTTTACATCTGAATAAGTGGGATCATCATAGTCGCCGCCTGTGTATCCGACCTTTGTTAGGGTAACACCCTTAAAATTTCTGAGTAATTCTTCGAGACCCCAGAAGCATCCTCCTGCTACAACGATACGATTCAATTTCATATAATCTCCTTGTTTCAGTTATTTCGTTAAAGAGATAATAGGTCACATATATGGCTAAATACATGTCTAATCGTTCTATTGACATGATCATTCGTACATGGCAAATCAAGGACTTACTGACCTTTTACTCATAAAAATAGTTGAGTTACATATACAAAGCAAAATGCTTTTTTTAAAGAAGCATCTCCTATCACAAACCAAAAATCTTTATTGAACTCTCTCAAGAAGTCACTAGTTAGGATTTTAAAAACGTAATCAGGATTGGCCAAGAGTCAAAGAACTAAAGATTTAAATTATATGAAAAGAAACTATTGTCGTTGGATGATCACCAGACACATTTTTATTACATGCTATTAAATTCTTTAATCAATCGAAATGCACTCAAAGTTGAAAATTCCTTTCCATCATAACTTGTTCCGAATCCAAATTGAGTTTTGAAATCCTCACCAATCAAGGAATGCATCTGGGGCATCATGATAAGCTCTCTGTGCCCAGCCTCTACTCCTCGAAGATTCATTTCGCATCCGATATCCACCATATCTGCATAATCATAGAAGATATTAACGTTTAAAATGGGTAGTTCTAGTAAATCATTTTTCTCTTCTGCTGGCTTTTTTCCATAAACCAACTGACTACCAACCATAGAAATGGTCGACCACTTACCTGAAATGTGTTTCCCTATCAAAAACAGCGGAGTAACTTTTTGAACCGTACTGTTGTTGGCCTTCTCATAGATGAGTTGAAATCCGTTGATTTCACCGATTATAGTGGGCACATGAACCTGTAAGGCAGATTTGTAACTTTTAATTTTCCCCTCTTCTACTGGGAGTTCGAATTCGATTGCCATGCCGTCGGCGAATGCATATTCAATTTCTGGAGCGATATAGACCCGGCCGAATTCATTATGCTGATGTTGAATAACAATTGTGTTGATCTCAAGTTCATTTTTGTCTGAGTTAATACGTCTTACCAGATCGAAGAGAAGTGGCTCTGGAATCTCGGCTTCGGTCCCGTAATTTTTATCGAATGCTTCGACCTGATGACTAACTAGAAGAACGAGTAAGAATAAACACAATCGAAATCTCATCTTCCTAATCTCCTTTGAGCTTATTCCTCATACTCGCGCGCTTGAATCACTCATAGTGGCTTAACAGTACGCCCCGGTATTTAGTTTAAAACCAATAACCTTCAAATCTTCTAATGGGAGGAAAAAACCTATATCGGATTAATTAATCCGAGTTCTGGCAATTTTTCGATTAAAAATCGAATCTTTAGGTTTGTATAACTACGGACACTTGGGAATACATTCTGAATATCAAAGCTCTAATCATTGACACTGAGATTATCCGACTTATCTTAAAGAAAATAAATTCATCTTAGAGGAGTTGTTTATGGCCAATAAAAAAGTTTTTTATAGTTTTCACTTTGATAAAGACGTTATGCGAGTTCAGCAGGTTCGCAACATCGGAGTAATCGAGGACAATAAACCAGTCACTGAGAACACTTGGGAAGAAGTTAAAAAGAAGGGAGATGCTGGTGTAAAAAGCTGGATAGATGAAAATCTCAAAGGGAAAGAATGCTTAGTTGTGCTTGTAGGAGAAGAAACTTCTAAAAGACCTTGGGTACAATATGAAATAGAAAAGGCTTGGGGAATGGGAATAGGAGTCGTTGGGGTAAACATTCACAATCTTAAATGTCCAAGAAATGGCAAAAGTACTCAGGGATCGAACCCATTTGATAATTTCACTGTAAACGGAAAAAGTCTGTCTACAGTCGTAAAATGTCACAACCCAAGTTCTTCTGATGCCTATAATGATATCGCAGCTAAATTAGAAGGATGGGTTAAAGACGCGATAACGGCTAGAAAATAACCATGCTTTCATATGATGATCTCAGACCTTATCAAGGTTCTAGAAAGCTTGCTGAAGCTCGAGATTTAAAAAAGAGTGAATCTTTCTCGGTTTCAAACAAAATCTTTTTGTCTCACAGGCATGACGATAAGGATTGGGTAGCTTCGGTTGTAGCTTATCTGAGTGATCACGGTATTGATGTGTACATTGACTCAAATGATCCTAGTGCACCGAAGAAAACGTCTGTTGAAACAGCCAAGCTAATCCAAAAAAGGATTTCTGAGTGTAAAAAATTTCTAGTGCTTGCATCTCCAGGTTCTATTGACTCGAAGTGGATTCCCTGGGAACTTGGCTATGCCGACCATGCGAAGAGCTTAAAAAATATAGTTATTATCCCTGTCGGCCCATCGAACAATTGGTTATCAAGAGAGTATTTTAACCTCTACGATGTTGCTTTGATGGATAATAATCATGAGCTTAGTGTCTTCAAGCCAGGTGCTAATTCTAATGGTATGAAATTAAAGCACTGGGTAAATCAATAAGGATTTAATGAAAGTATTTCTACTCGATGAACTTAAAACAGCCGAACATTCATTCATAGCGATGTTAAACGAAGCTTATCCTGAACTAGATCTGATTGAGCTTAATGACCCTACACAATTGGATGAAATTGCATTTTGGAACTCGCTTTTAGTTTATCGTTTTGACGAAGACTCTATTTCTGAAAAAAGTCTGGAGCTTTTAACTGAATATAAGAAAAAGACTCAGGACAAGGGCTCTATTTTTCCAATCTCATATGGAGATCAAGTAATACCACCAGAAATTTTGAAGCCGATTAAGGCTGTCTCAATAAATGATGAGAATGCTACTAAAATTATCACCTCACGAATTGGTGCATTCCTAGGTTTGATTTGCCTAGGTAAAGATCACGAAGTTTTCTTATCCCACAGAGCTAAAGATGGTAGAGACCTCACCATCAGAATGGAAAAATTGTTATCAGAAAGAGGCTTCAAAACATGGCGCGACGAAGCCAGAGATTGCGATAATGAAGGACCGATAAAACTTGGTACTGAAGCACAACCAGAAATCAAAAGGAATCTAGAAAGATGTACTGTAATCGTATTGATTGATACCCCTCTTGTGACTGAATCTGATTGGGTACGCCAAGAAATCGAAATGGCCAATGCCGAGCTTATACCTGTTTTACCAATTTGTTTTAGATATGGTGACGATGAATCTAAAGGACCAAGATTTAAAGAGCTTTACGGATTAAATAGATGGCTTGACGTAAAAGACGATATATTTTCAGAAGATGAAATCGCAAAGTATTTAGAGAAGTTCCTTCTGGACATATATAAGCGAAAAAGATCTCTACCCGAAGCACTCCAAAAATCTTTTGCGAGTCACGGTTTTTCCTGGAATACGCTAGACCCAAAGCGACTATATTTTCATTCTAACAAAACTATTTCGACAGGTATGAAGTCTTTGAAGCAGCTTGTGAAAGATGTTCTATCTCATAGCCCAATCCACAAAGGTGTTTATGCTCCTTACGTAATTCAGTTTAGTAAATTTCAAACCTCACCAGCAATTAATTTCAGACATAGACTTCTCGTTTACGAAGGTGAACATATTCATGAGGCTGATATAAATTTATTAAAAAATCAATCGGGTGTTAGTAATGTTGACATACTTCATCATCAAGAAATTGATCTATTCCTAAGGCTTATGTAATGTTCTTCTATTTTTTTGAAACTATTGAAAAAATTTTTGCCAAAACCAAGCCCTTAAAAGGAGTTACTTTTTGGATTAGTGGAGCAGTCCCCGAGTATGAAAATTGGTCAAACCCATTAGTCGATCGTGACATATTAGAGTTTGTATCTGTTTTCAGCTCTTTGACTTATAAACTTGGTGGGAATATTGTTCATGGGTCACACCCTAGTTTAACCCCTGCACTCAAAAGAAGTGCGTCTCGATTTTCTAAAAACTCAAATCAACTTCAGTTATTCATCTCCGACATGTTTATTGAAAACAACTCTGAACGACCAACTGGTAGGTTTAAAGAAACCATCGTGAATGCAATCAAAAATGAAGAAGGTAAATATTTAAGAAATGAAAGCCTAACATTCCTAAGAGAAAAAATGTCTAAAGAAGCTAACTTTGCCATATTTATAGGTGGAAAGTTCCATAACGGAACCGGCTTCAAGCCTGGGGTAGCTGAAGAAATTGAAATTGCTATAATTAATAATATCCCATCGTTTATTCTAGCAGGGGTTCAAGGGAAGGCTAAGGACTTAGCAAATCCCTTTATACTCAAGAAAATTAACCCTTTTGCTTCAGAAGAAGAGATACAAGAAATTAGTTACGAAAAGAATGTGAGTATTCTACCGAGTAAAATTTTAAGCAGCGTTATTAACAATAAAACAGAGATCATTAATAGAAAGACTTCTACAAGAGGCAGCAAGGGATCCAATTAAGACTTAGTTTTGAATTCTAGCTTTTGATCAGTGCTGAAGCGGCTTCTTATGGTAATCGCTTCATCTACCCATTCATTAAGATTTTTTGAAATCCACGAATATGCATCCTTACTGGCATCTCCAAACAGAAAACTTCTGAGTTCATCCAAGAATGTAGGCTCTTTGAATTTAGCGATCTCAGAAAAACATTGCCCCTTCAATTCAAATTGAAGAAAAGGATTATTTCCCCTTATAGCCTGTTGACCCTTCTGATTTTTAATTTCATCAATAGCTATTGCCAAAACACCCATACCCTTATCCCAACTCTTAAGTATTTCCTTTTGAACCCAAGGACGCTCTGCTGTTTGAGCCCCCACCAGAACTACAGTACAGCACTTATTTGAAAGCTCTTTATCGATCCATGCTTCGATTGCACGGGATCCCTGTCTTTCAATCTCTTCCCATTTGTTTGGCTTAAGGAGCTGATTACCCTTTATAGAGCCGATATTTCGGATCATATTGACCCGCCAGTAGTCATTCTCGTAATGAAAACTATAAAACACTTTTTTCATCAACTGACCTTAAAATTAAAACTAATGCGAAAATCTATAAGTGCATTAGAGTATTTGATTTAATGAATTTTGCAATGTCAGGCCGATTAACTTCAACGATTCCTGAAAATGCTTCTTTTATAAAAGATGCCACCCAATATTGAGAATCAGGTTCCGGATCTAAACCGACGTCGAGATAATCTACATAGTCACTAGACATCATATAATGATCATTAAGCGTAAAGACACAAGCAATATGTAAAATGAATAGGTTTATCAAGTCTTGTCTAAAAATTGCAAGAAGAGAAATCCTTCTCGGAGCGTGCACTTTATTATCATTAATTAAAACATTATCAAAAAAGTTGTAATGGGTATGATCATTACATCTTTGTCTCGTCTCGATGTAAGAATTTTCTACATTCAAAAGATCAAATATCGCTTTAAGCCTATTTGAACCTTCAAGATATTCGGACATTTTACCATATGTATTGTGCGGTAATTTTTTTGTATTGTTAAGCCAAGCAGTGACTTCTTCGACTAAGAAATTATCGTTTTTTCCACGATTTTCATCTAGAAACAGATTCGTATAAAGGTTTAACGTTATCGAATCGTGAAATTTTCTAAGAAGTGAATATGCATCCCCTATACGACCTTTTTCTAAAATTAAAAGGATAGATTCAAGTGTGCCCTCTATTGACGAAAAGATATAGGTATCAATGTTAATGACTGAACGTGTGCCCGTAGTAGCAAACCCAATAATAGAAAATGAAAAACTCTTATAGAATTCACCCATTGTTTTTAGGTCTTTGAAAACAGTATGATTCTTGTATTCCTCTTCATCAGCAGCAGTATGGTTAAATTTCAATTGGCCTCCAAACAGAATTAGCTCATAGTTATAGACAGTTGCGCCAACCTAAAATGCAGATTTTTTTTGTCTATATGTTTGAACACTTATGCTTTTTTGTTCTATTTTAATTTTTTCAACTTCTACCACTTGAATATCATTCTTATCTAAACTCAAGTAAGACCCACTTTTCTTCAATCCATTTCGAAACTCTGAATCAGCATCATTAAAATTGAAGTTATCTTTATGTACTTCAGTTTCCTGATACTCAATTGAGATGTTAATAGAATCTTCGTCATCTTCTGGATTATATGGCATCCAAACATCAACACGCTTTGGGTCTACTGCTTCACTTAGATCAATAGTGGCAAAACTATTAAAAATAACAACATTGGAGCCACCGGAATGGTAAGCTGATTCGTAAATCAAGCCTTGAATCGATAGATCTTTGTTCCAAGCTAAATAATCCGCAATTATTTGCGTGGCCAGATAATCCCAGTTCTCTTCTTCGGGAGTTACAAGTCTTGATATACGATGACTAAGCTCTGAAAGGAAGTTTGAAACTTCTAGACTTATTCTGTGCTCGGGATCAAACAAGCTCCCGTTAAGTTCAATGGATCTCAAAGATGGAATATCAAGCAAGCGAAGATTTTTAATAGCCTCAAATTTCCCCACAATTACTTTTGCACCTTTATGTGGCCTGACTTCACTAATCGCACATTCTTGGCTAAATGCTCCATAGAAAACCGCAATACCGGGAGCATTCATGCGACCTCCTTTTATAGTAGAAGATGGTGGAGGGCCTAGCTCTTTTTCTGGAAACTTTAAAATCTCCGTTAAATCTCTATAGTTTTTAGCAACCCTCGCTCTAAATATAGGCGCTGGTTTCATTTTGGGGCCGATGATTGTTATCACAGGTTTTGAATCAGTAGTTACGAACTTATGTAAACCACTAAAAAGTTCGTCTAAAAAAACTTGATGTCCAAAATATCTTGATTTGAGCTTTAAGTTTTCTTCGAATATTTGCCATTTTAAATTAAATTCTTCGCCCGTGCGTTTTTTTTCTTTATACATCGTAGAGTCATCATAAGGACCTTCAACTTCATCACTATAATTGACATGTTCTTCTTGAAGGCTTTTTAAAATATCTTTTGAAATTTTCTCTTCTACACCAAGAAGTTCTTCTATTACTTCAACAATTTCTGCGCCATCTCTCTCCCATTCATACTTGCTATCTGAATCCCATTGCATTCGACTTTCATATTCATTTGGTTCGTTTGAGGTCTGTTCGTAATACAATTGAATAACCTCATGAACACGATCTTTAATCATATCTAAGGTATAAGTTTTTTTTCTTATTTTACAATAACTACATTTTAGCAACTTTCCATTTAAGGCAATTTCTTTGCTAAGAAAATCTTCTTCAATGCAATCAAGGCATATACTTTTCACAATCTTTCCTTCCATCAAATCCATACCCAAACCCTAAGTAACTCCGATTTGACTACTGTCATATAACTGTCGTATTGATGTCGTATTATATTTAGAACTGAAAAGCTACCTTTGTTAAAAACAAAAGGAGCCTATATGGAAGAACTTATGGGTCTTCCTGTTTGACAGTGGAAAGCAGCGTTTCTTGAATAGAATAATCTGAATTAAAGGGCATGATCTCAAACTCTTGTAGAATTTTATTACCACATAAAGTTTCACAAGGAGAAAAGCAGACCATGCCCAAGCGTGATTTTATCCAT
>JACCDH011440373.1_pt1 | contig 19513 bp, 21 predicted proteins | sample 7442481 | NCBI WGS metagenome assembly JACCDH01 (sample SAMN15323433, study PRJNA562643) | freshwater metagenome | isolation source: river surface water | place: USA:Blue River Watershed | collected 2017-08-15 | reverse complement strand
TCGCAGACTGGCAATGTCGACGTCTACAGGGCTCGGTTCGTGGTGCTGGCAACCGGCGGTGCGAGCAAGGCCTATCTGTTCACCAGCAATCCCGATGGCGCGACTGGTGACGGCATTGCCATGGCCTGGCGGGCAGGCTGCCGGGTCGCCAACATGGAGTTCAATCAATTCCATCCCACTTGCCTCTATCACCCCCACGCCAAATCCTTCCTGATCACGGAGGCTCTGCGCGGCGAAGGCGCATGGCTGGAGCTCCCTGATGGCACTCGTTTCATGAATCGCTTCGACGAGCGCGGCGAACTCGCCCCTCGCGACATAGTAGCCAGAGCCATAGATCATGAAATGAAGCGACTGGGTTGCGATTGTGTGTTTCTGAACATCACCCACAAGCCCCCTGAGTTCATCAAGGAGCATTTTCCGACCATCTATTCCAACTGCCTGAAGTTTGGCATCGACATCACACGCGATCGCATTCCCGTCGTGCCCGCAGCGCATTACACCTGCGGTGGAGTGGTTGTCGACAAATGCAGTCGCACGGACCTTCCCAATCTGTATGCCATCGGGGAGACAAGTTTCACCGGATTGCATGGCGCCAATCGCATGGCCAGCAACTCCCTGCTTGAATGCTTCGTGCTTGCTTTCAGCGCCAGTGAAGACATTCGCGCAAAATTTGCCAGCACATCACTTGCCGATCGCATTCCTGCCTGGGATGACAGCAAGGTGACCCGCTCTGCCGAGGAAATCATCGTGGCACACAACTGGGACGAGTTGCGCAGATTCATGTGGGCCTATGTGGGGATTGTGCGAAAGGATGAGCGCCTGCAACGTGCACGCCGACGCATTCAACTGCTGGAACAGGAGACGGCCGACTATTACAAGCACTATATTGTCAGCAAGGATCTTCTGGAACTGCGCAATCTGGTGCTCGTGTCCAGACTTATCGTGGAGAGCGCCATCGCCCGCAAGGAAAGCCGTGGACTGCATTACTCGGTGGACTATCCCGACACGCTGCCGAGCGCGCAAGACACGGTGTTGACGCCTCCAAACGCCGTCGTCAAGACGTGACCACCGCGCCTTCGTTCAATCAGCCAGCGCACTTGCCGGAAAAGAATACCAGCGCAACAAGCTTCGCAATTGCCGACGTGCGCTGCTGTCTGCGCTGTCCGGCAACACGAGAACCTGCTCCGTCCGCAACTCGTCGCGACGTTCGTCCCTGTGCCTGAACTGCAGAATCTGCAAGTTTTCCGTGCAATGAAAATGTTGCTCAAGTTTGGCCTCGCTCACCACTTCTTTGTACACCAGATACCAGTCATCCCCCATCAGTACCAACGCGCGTGGGCCTGGTTTCCTTCGGTGCAACGCTACGGCCGCAAGAAGCAGCGGCAGACAAAGCAGCAGTGCAAACGGCGTGTCTGCCATTGCATGGAGACAGGCAGCGAAAGCCAAGGCAAGCTGAACTCCCTGCATGTACAACAGCATGCGTGAAGGGCGCAGATCAATTCGAAAGGACATGGGGACGCGCCCGTATCAGATCCACCAGACTCTGCAAGCGAGCATCGGGTACAGGCTCCCGCTGCACCAGCCAGGAGAACAGGTCCTGATCCTCTTCTTCCAGCAGCCGCTGATACAGTCGCTGCTGCTCCTCAGGCAACGCAGGCAACTCCCGTTCGACAAAGGGCAACAGCAGCAGATCCAGTTCGCGCATGCCGCGACGGCTGTGCCAGGCAAGTTTCTTGTACTCAATATCTGTTAACATGTGCCAACCATGAAATGTGTGACTATGCACTTCATGATAACTCAAAACCGCCAACTCGACCGGGCACCGCACATGGCCACTACGCTGACTGACCTGAACAACTTCGACCTGCTTGCTGTCTCCGGGGACGAAGCTGCCAAGTTTCTGCAGGGGCAGCTTACGTGTGATATCAACAAGGTCACACCGACGCAAAGTGTGCGAGGGGCCTATTGCGATATCAACGGCAGGGTGATTGCCGACATGCGAGTGCTCGTCAGCGGCTCGACCTACCTGCTGCTCACCGCGCGCGGCATGGGCTTTGCGCTCAAGAAGACGCTCGAGAAATACATCGTCTTTTCGAAGGCAGCCATCAAGATGGAAACATCCTCCTGGGAGCGTTTCGGCGTTTACGGCCCGGGTGCGACACAAACACTGCAAGCAATCTTCCACGCTGTCCCGGAAACAGCAGACAGCGTCGCAAGACAGCAGGACTGCCTGCTCATTCGATTGCCTGATGCACAGCCGCGCTATGAAATCCTGATCAGTGCTGACAACGATGACATTCGTGACCAGCTGGAAGATCAGGGGATCACCGATGATCTGGAAGAATGGGAACTCGCGGATATTCGCCAGGGCAGCGTTCACATCACGGCCGACACGCAGGATACCTACACACCGCAGCTGCTCAATTACGACCTCACGGGTGTCATTGATTTCAAGAAGGGCTGCTTTCCCGGACAGGAGATCGTCGCTCGCATGCATTACCGTGCGCCGGCCAAGAAGCGTCTCTACAGGGCCACCGTCAAGGGAGTGCGCGCCGCAAGCGACTCGATGATCGTGGCGGGCAATGAAAGCGTCGGCGAGATCATCAGTGTAGCCATGACCGAGTCAGGCCAGTATGAGTTGCTGGCGATCCTTCCGTGCGAGCTCGTCGAGCAGAAAGCCAGCTTCGAATTGCGCAATCACCAGGAAGATGGGAGTGAATCGCGCGCCACCAAGGCCACACTGCAGATACTCGACCTCCCCCTGCCCTCCAGCTGACCCGCAACACAGATTCAGGAACTGCAAGAGAGCATCGAACACCCGGCCTTGTGGCGCGCCCACTCCGGCCTTTTGCCATATAACGATTCGAGACCGGGAAGCTGTTCATAGGGTTGCTGCAGGGCGACTTGCAGATCGCGCAGCAATTGCAGGTCTCCCTGAGCCGCTTGCTCCACAGCCTGTTGGGTCAGGTAGTTGCGCAAAAGGAAGCAGGGATTGATCGCATTCATTCGCGCCCTGCGCCGGGCCCAGTCCGAACCCTGCTGCTCGAGTCGCTCTGCGTAAAGAGTTGCCCAGACATTGATGCGCTGCTGCTGCGCATCGTCATAGGCCGCCTGATTGTAGATGGCGTCCCGCAGGATATCCGCAAGCAGCCGATCCGACCGGCGATGGTCGAAGTCCGCCAGACGACGGAAGAACAGCGTGTAGTCCGTCTCCTGTGTAACCAGTATCTGCATCAAGCCATCGAGAATGGCGTCATCCTCTTGTTCGCTGCCGGGCAGCAAGCCCGCCTTGGCCAGCATCATCTCGCGCCATTCGCGTTCGTGCAGTGTGGCAAAACGACTTAGTTCCGCCTCCATGAATTCCCGATTGCCCGTCACCGGCAGCAAGGCATTGGCGAGCTGATAGAGATTCCACTGCACCACGGCTGGCTGCTGTCCGAAACTGTAGCGACGCATGCCGGCATCCGTGGTGTTGGGCGTCCATTGCGCATCGAAGTTGTCGAGCCAGCCATAAGGTCCATAATCAATTGTCTGACCGATGATCGACATGTTGTCTGAGTTCAGCACGCCGTGAACGAACCCGGTGCGCATCCAGCCCAGCAGAGTCACACGGGTGCGCTGGCAAACCTCGGCAAACCAACATGCGTAGAGTGACTCTCGATCCAGTTCACCGCTCAGATGACGCGCCTGCAACTCAGGAAAATCCGCCGCAATCGTGAAGTCGATCAGGTCGCGCAGCAGCTCCCATTCACCCCGCATGGCGCACAACTGGAAATGACCGAAGCGGGTGAAGGAAGGTGCCACGCGGCACACGATCGCACCGGGCTCCTCTTCCGGATTGCCGTCATAGAACATGTCGCGCAGAACCGAATCGCCTGTGGCGACAAGACTCAGCGCGCGTGTTGTGGGAATTCCGAGGAAATGCACTGCTTCGCTGCAGAGAAATTCACGCACCGATGAGCGCAGAACCGCTCGGCCATCCGCCCCGCGCGAATAAGGAGTAGGTCCGGCACCTTTGAGCTGAAGGCACTGCCAGTGGCCCTCGAGATCCGTCACCTCACCAAGATTGATGGCGCGACCATCTCCAAGTTGCCCTGCCCACTGGCCGAATTGATGCCCACCATAACGCGTTGCATAGGGGCGACTCCCTGCTAGCAAGCGATTCCCAGCCATGCACTGCAGAAACTCTTCACTGCGGCAGTGATCCTCCGAGAAGCCCAGCTGCCTGGCCAGATCCAGCGATACGGCCAGAAGCTGCGGTTCACCCACGCGGGTTGGCATGACCAGCGAATGCATGAAGCCCGAGACCTGACGCGAGTAATTGCGCGTCTCGGGATCTGCGGCAAAACGTTCCAGCCAGCGCGAGCGCACCTGCGGGACTTCCTTGAATTCAGACGACATGGCCTACCCAGCGACCTGCGAGCATGACGGCGCACCACAGCAAAAGTGAAAGGCCGGCGCTGACGCGCGCCAAAGCTGGCGCCTTGTCGCCCCGGCTGTCGCGCAGCATGGCCGGAAGTGCCCGAAAATGAAAGAGCGCGATATTGACCCCTGCCAGAAGCAACAGTGCCAGCTTGATCTGGAAGGCGGGATTCTGCATGTGGGCGCTGGCCCTCGTGATGAACATGGCCAGACCAGTGACAGTGGCGAACACAAAGGCCCAGGCCGCCCATGGGACCAGTTCGCGCACCATGACCTGCACAGGATAACGCAAGGCTGCAACACCCAGTACACGCAGATCCACCATGACAATGGCGCCCAGCAGGATGCCCATGCTCAGGACATGCAGGGATTCCATCAGGGGAAACCACGCCGTGGCACCGATCTCTGCGGAAATAGGCAAGTACTCAAGCTGCAGCCAGAAATCGTTCACCTCAGTTTCTCCTGCTACCAGAACAAGTACTCGGCGTAGGCAATCCAGCGGCCTGCCAGCAGCACGGTGACCCAGAGCAGCAGTACCCATGCTGCCAGCGCTCGCAATCGAAAGCGGTGCGCAGAACCCGACGAGGCATCGGCGGGCCCTCTTGCGCTCACGCGGTAAAGCATGAGGGTGAGACCGATGGCGAAGAACAACACAGCAAACTTGATCTGGAAGACCGGATTGCCGAAGTAGCGCTCCGGTCTCGCGAACACGAACCAAATCCCCGACAGCAAGGCGCCAGTCAGCCCATACCAGTTCCAAGGCTGCAGACGCTGCACCATTTCCGGCACCTGTTGGGACGGCACGGCCAGGCCCAGAATCCGGAGGCTGACAAACACCGCGGAGGCCATGATCGCGCAAACGCTCAGCAAGTGAATGGTCTGGAGAATGGGCGGCATTCCGGGAACACTGGAAAGCAGGTACTCGGCAAGATCGCCGAGCCCGCTATCGGAAAGCACCCGGGCGAGTGCGATCTCATCGCTCATGACATGGACTCGTCAACTGAGAGGAACGACTGGAGGGCAAGAACGAAAAAGCCCTCCAGAGAGCGAAACGACTCTCTGGAGGGCTTCAGCATGTTCATCAAGCCAGCAAGGCGCGCTTGGCGAGATTGTCCACCAGATGCATCTTGAACCCGTTGTGTGTCAACGGCTCTGCACCATTGCTGGCCAGCGTGCCGATGGACATGGCGGTTGCTTCACCACGCGCCTTGCCGCGCACGGCAGCTTCCACGGCTTCCAGGCGACGCGGTGTGCACTGTACTGCACCGGCCACGAAGCGGGAGTCCTGGATGACACCGCCGGATTCACGCATGGCGACCGCAATGCTCACCAGTGCGAAGTCCCACACATTGCGATCCGCCACCTTCTCAAAGTAGAAGGTCGCGTTCGCCCAGGTATTGGGTATTCGGACTGCCGTCAGGATTTCGCCTGGCTGCAGGACGGTGGTGTGGCGGATATCGACGTTGGGACCCACGAAGAAATCTGCTGCCGGCACCACACGCTCACCGGAAGTGCTGCGAATCACCATGGACGCGTCCAGGGCAACCAGAGCCGGGGCAGTGTCAGACGGAGTCACTGCCACGCAGCGGCTGGCCCCAAAGATGGCATGCTCGCGATTCATGCCCTGCGGGGTATCGGCGTAGCAGAGGTTGCCTCCTGCGCGATAGCAGGACAAGCCGCGGCGGTAGTACCAGCAGCGGACATCCTGCACGAGGTTGCCGCCGACCGTTCCCACGTTGCGAATCTGCGGACTGGCCACCTTCACTGCAGCATCAGACAGCAGGGAGTAGCTGGCCTTGATCAGCGGGTTCGTGGCCACCTCGGTCAAGGTGGTCAGCGCACCGATTTCCAGCCCGGAAGCCGTCTCGCGAATGCCGCGCAACGCTTCGATGCCATTGAGGTCGATCATCGCCTCGGGCGACTTGTTGCGATCCTTCAACCAGCCATAGGTATCCTGGCCGCCGCCGAGCAACCAGCCTCTCTCAGCAAGTCGAGAGGCCAGATCCAGCGCATCCTCCACCTGCACAGGCTGGTAGAGTTCGATATCGGGCATGACGTCATGTGATGGCATAGTAACCTCAGAAAGTATTTATTTTCAGTGACTTGTTGTTGTAGGTGTTCTGCGCCACATGCTCGATGATCATGTCGGGTGTCACCGGTGTTCGATTGAACAGGTGACCATCCAGTGCATCGGCCAGTGCGCTCATGATCGCTGCCGCGGCGCACCCCATGGCAGGCTCCCCGATACCCCGGGCGCCAAACGGGCTCTGCGGATCGGGCAGATTCACGGCTGCCGTATGCATGGCCCTGGGCACATCCAGGAATGTCGGAGGCTTGCTCTGGTAGAGGCCGACGTTCGCAGGCAGACCATTCTGCGGGTCATACACATGGCGCTCGAAGCCTGCCATGCCGAATCCCCACACCCCACCGCCGTTCATGCCGTGAGAGAGGCCCTTGGGATGAACCACGGTGCCGCACTCCGCGACGGCGGTGTAGTCGCGAATTTCATACTTGCCAGTATCCAGATCCAGCTCCACTTCCGCGAAGGCAATTGCCAGCCCGGGAGCGGTGCCGTTCTTCTCGAGGTTGTCCTTGGCCACACCGACCAGACCAGTGCCGGCAATTTTCTGCACGGCCAGTTTGGTCAGATCGTTGATGTCCTCGGGGTATTCTGCACCGCTGAACTTGCCGCCCAACGCAATGGCGCGCTGCGCCGCCTCGGCGTAGGTCAGGCCCTCAGCCGGCGTCGCAGTCTTGAAGACACGAGTGCCGTCGATGCTGAAATCATCCGGTGAGCCTCCAAGCTCGGCCGCAGCGATTTCCTTCATCTTGGCCACGGCGTCCATGGCAGCAACGTAGTTGGTGCGTGTGTGCGTGAAGATGGTGTTGCTGCCACCCTGGCCGGAGCTGTGCGGCAAGCCGAGATCGCTGTTGCCACGCACGATCTCGCAATTCTCCCAGCTGCACTGCAGCACTTCGGCTGCGGCGCGCACCGTGGCGGCATACGAGTAGGTGCCAAGGTTGCCGACACCCGTATGCAGATACACCTTGCCGTCAGGCCCAATGCGCACGATACCGTCGAAGCCGTTGTTGCCGGCGGCGTGATAGCCCTCGCCGACACCGATGCCGATCACCTTGCTGCCATTGCGACGCGGCTGGTTGACCTTGGCCTGCCAGTCAAACATCTGCGCACCCATGTCAATGGCTTCACGCATGTAAGCGCTGGTCACGGGGCCCTGGTTCGCTTCGATCAACGAGTTGTGATCAGGCGCGTTGATACGGCGGAATTCCACACGATCCATGCCAAGCTGGCGCGCGGCCTTGTCCATGACGGGAGCCAGAATCGCATGCATCTCGTTCTGACCCGGGCCACGCTGGGCACCACGCGGGGTGGTATTGGTGAAGACAGAGGCGCCACGGAAGCGCATGGCTGTAGGCTGGTACGACACGGAGATGGCACCTGCGGAGGAGGATCCACTGCCTGAACCACTTGAGCCACCGTCGTTCACAATGATGACATCCACTGCCGCCACCTTGCCGTCCGGCTTGACGCCGACCTTGATCCAACCCTGCATGCCGGAGCGTGCCGAACCGATGAAGAATTCCTCTTCGCGGGTGATGCGAACCTGTACAGGCCGATTGACCTTGCGCGAAAGATAGCCGGCAATCGACATGAACGGGTATGGCCCGATGCGGGAACCGAAGCCGCCACCAGTGGTTTCATTGATGAAGACCAGCTGATCAAGTTCGATGCCCAGCATGCGTGACAGAGGCGCGTTGGCCGCGCTCTGGCTCTGCAGCGACCCATGGAAATAGCAGCGGCCGTTCTCCCAGTAGGCCATGCAGGTGCGTGGCTCAAGAGAATGGTGCGGATAACCTGCAGTCACGAAGGGCTCTTCGACAATCACGGTGGACTCAGCGAAAGCCGCTTCCAGGTCGCCATACGACCACTCGGTGGTGAACTCCGCAGAGGGCTCGCGGCCCGCCCGGAAGTCCTCTACTGCCTGGCGCGTCCACTTGAGCGAACGCAGTTCCATGCCATTCTCGCCGCGCATCATCACATTGCCTTCCGGATAGGCATTCGGTCCGCCTTCCACCAGGCTGTCCAGGGGATCCACCACGAACGGGCGGCGCTCGATGTTCATGCGAATGCGCTCGAGGGCATTCTCCGCGATCTGCTCGCTGATGGCAGCGATGGCGAGAATAGGCTGTCCCACATAGGTCAGTTCATTGGAAAGTGCGGGCACTCCAGGTCTCGGGGCGGCAGGCAGATCCTCTGCCGTGAGGATCCCGACGACGCCATCCATGCGCAGTGCTTCTGAAACATCGATGTCACGCACCATGCCACTGGGCACCGGGCTGGTAAGAAGGCGGGCGAACACCATGCCTTCCCTTTTGAAGTCCTCGGCGTAGCGCGCTGCGCCGGTGATCTTGCCTTGCGCACAAGGCGGGGTGAAATCCTTGCCGATATGCATATAGCTCATGACAGTTGCCCCGAGGCGCGCATGACGCCATTCAAGTAGTGATCATAGGCACCGCAGCGACACAGGTTGCCGGCGAGCGCATCGCGGGCTTGATCGCGGGTGGGTCTGGGATTGGACTTGAGGAGCGCGACGGTCGCGAGCACTTGACCGGGTGTGCAGAACCCACACTGCGGGCCGAGTTCATCGAGGAAGGCTTGCTGAACGACGTGCAACTGACCATCGGCCGACTGCAGTCCTTCGATGGTAGTGACAGAACGCTGCTTCACACTGTGTGTCAGCATGGAACAGGCATAGTGCGTCACATCATCCACCAGTACGGTACAGGCTCCGCATTCACCGCGGTTGCAGCCCAGTTTGGTACCAGTCAGTTCGAGCTTGTAGCGAAGTGTGTGAGCCAGTGTCTCCTGGGGCAATACGTCGACACGGCGGGTACGTCCATTGACGTTGATGGAAATCAGTCGCTCGACCGCAGCAGCTGGTCTGGACTGGGCATTGGCGAGGTACACACCGGCGCCAGACATGGCGGCGGCGCCGGAGTAGATCACTCCCTTTATGAAACGCCTGCGTGTGAGTCGTGGATTCACTGACATGTTTCTCCGATATTGTTTTAAGTTGTCGGGAGGCATGCGACGACATGCAACTTGCAGTCGCACGCTGTTTGGCTAACGTCTAGGTGAATTGAAGCCTACACGCTTTTGGGAAAAGGTCAAATCTCTCCGGCTCAAGCAATGCTGCCAGCGAAGTCAGGCTGGCAGCGGATTTCGCTGTGCCAGCAACGCGTAAAGGTGCTCTTCGGCTACCGGTCGGGAGAAGTAATAGCCCTGGGCAACGTCGCAATCGAGGCTGGCGAGCAGAGCTGCCTCCTCGGCTTCCTCGACACCCTCGGCAATGATTCGTATGGCCAGATTGTCTCTCAAGGACAGGATGGATTTCACCAGCCCAAGGACCTTGGCGTCACGTCGCATCATGTGAATGAAGCTCTTGTCGATCTTGAGGGTATCGATGGGGTACTGATGCAGATAAGACAAGGAGGAATAGCCGATGCCGAAGTCGTCAATCACAACGCCGATCCCCAGTTCACGGCAGCGATCCAGTGTCTCCTTGACGTTCTTCGGCTGCTTGAGCAGCAGGCGTTCGGTGATCTCGAGATTCAGCCGACTGGCGCTGGTGCGGTTTTCATCCAGAATGCCATTGAAGGATTCCAGGAAGCCTTGCTCGTCAAAGTCAGTGGCCGACATGTTGACGCTGAAGTAGACGTTAGCCAAGTCCGGACGATGCTTGTCGAGCCGCTTGATGAGCTGACACACCTCCCTGACTGCCCACCGACTTGCCTCGATGATGAGCCCGCTGTCCTCGGCCATGGGAATGAAGAGATCTGGCGGGATAAGCCCGCGCTCCGGGTGCTGCCAGCGCATCAACGCCTCGAACCCCAGAATGCGTCCGCTGGCGATTGAGATGATCGGTTGATAATGCAGTCGAAGCTGGCCCGTGGCGATCGCCACCTTGAACTCATTGGCCATCTTGATGGCCTGAACGACATTGATCTGCTCGGCGTATTCCTTTTCCAGCAACTCGGGAGATTGAGATCCGGCCGCCTCATGGGAAAGCATTTGCGAGCGCCTCAGGATATCGCGATAACGCATCAGGATGACTTGGGCGATCAGGCGCACGATGGGGTTTGCACCCCTGACACTGCGGGCGAAATCGTCCTTCGTGATCTCCAGCAGGCGGCAATTTTCCAGCGAGCGTATGGTTGCGCTGCGCGGCTGATTGTCGACGATGGCCATCTCGCCGATGATGCTGCCGGGACCGCGCGTGCCCATGTCGAGCACATTGCCATCATCCTTTTCCACGACAATGCCAACACGCCCTTCCTGTATGAAATAGGCGCATGTCCCTGCGTCTCCCTGGGCCATGATTATCTCACCGGCCTTGAAGAATTTTTCAGCTTTCAGAGTGTCCATACCTTGCTGCACCTTGTCGGGGATCCACATTACCCAACATGCGAAATTTACTCAAAATTTGAATACAAGCGCATGATTTTATTAATCATATACCCCTATGTGCAGATTGATCAAATACTGCGCTGAAATGCCTCCAGCACTCTTGCCTCGGCGTCGTCATCGATACCGAGATGCGTCACCAGTCGCAACCGGGGCGCCGCAGTGATCTTGACGGCTCGCTCCAGCAATCGCGAGCTCAACTGCCATGGATCCAGGGCCCTGCAGTCGACATAGACCATATTGGTTTGCACGGGCTCTACATTGAACCCGAGTGCACGCAATCCTTCAGCAAGCCTGCTTGCTCTGACATGATCTTCAACAAGTCGATGCCTGTTGTGTTGCAGCGCATACAGACCTGCCGCTGCCAGAACACCCGCTTGTCGCATGCCTCCACCAAGCATCTTGCGCCAGCGTCTGGCTCTCGCTACGAAGTCGAGATTACCGACAAGGACTGACCCTGCTGGCGCACCCAGCCCCTTGGATAGACAAATCGAAACGGAATCGAACATGTGGGTGAGTTCTTGCAGGGTCGAGCCAGAGGCGATCGCCGCATTGAATATGCGTGCCCCATCGAGATGCAGCTGCAAGCGACAGGTCTGCGCAAACGGCGACAGCGACTGCAGATAAGGCAAAGGCAACACCTTGCCCTGCATCGTGTTCTCGAGGCACAGCAGCTTGGTTCGAGCGAAATGGAAATCCCTGGGTTTTATCACGCCAGAGACAAGGTTCAGATCCAACGAACCATCAGGGCTGTTCTCGACAGGTTGGGGCTGGATCCCCCCGAGCACCGCACCGCCGCCTCCTTCATAGCGATAGATGTGTGCGCTCTGCCCGGCGATATACTCATCGCCACGCTCGCAATGAGCGAGCAAGGCACACAGATTCGATTGCGTCCCGGTGGGTAGAAATAGTCCTGCCTCCTTGCCGGCCATTTCCGCCAAGCTCTCCTCGAGCTGTCGTACCGTGGGATCTTCGCCGTAGACATCATCGCCAACGCGAGCCTCCTGCATGGCGCAACGCATGCCTGCACAAGGCAGAGTGACCGTGTCACTGCGAAGATCAATGAACGCTTCAGGGGTGGTCACCATAGTCTCCTGTCAGCGCGGCACAGCCATTGTGTGTTCGGCGGGACGCGGCACCCAGCGCCCGGCCCGAAGTGGACGACACCCCACAACCGTCCCCTGATAGAGGTACACCCAGGCCATTCCGAAGGCAGTCTGCATTTCACTTCGAACATAGAGACTTGACGCAGGATTGGCAGGGTCGAACTCTTCGAGCTGATCAAGTGCAACCAGTGTCTGCCTGTCGATTCGATAGACCTCCACCTCGATGCCATCTGATTGCGCCAATTTCGCGCCGGGATATTCTCCAAGGTCATACAAGACGATGGCGTTCGATGTGTCAGTCCCAAGAAAGGACGCCTGGGCCAGTAAATGGGAATTGGCCTGCCCGCGCCGGAGAGTTCCGTACACAGCCACCAGACACGCAGCGCTCGAAGACCCTTCCATGGACATCTCAGTAATCCGAATACTTGCGAGCACTGCCTCGCACCAGTTCGACGGGATACTTGGCCTCATTCTTTTCCATCTTCTGCGCGACCGCTGCCGCTATGTCCACCTGCAGTCGATCTGCAAGGCGCACAAGATACACTTGCACATCGGCAATTTCGTCGACGACTCGGGCAAGGGTTTCATCTGCCAACTGCTGAGACTGTTGCTCGGTCAGCCACTGAAAGATCTCGACCAGCTCTGCCGCCTCGACACTGAGCGCCATAACGAGGTTCTTCGGCGAATGAAATTGTTCCCAATCCCTTGCCTCGGCAAACTGACGAGCACGAATCTTGATAGCTTCGAGATCAGACATGTGACTTGAGTGACTCCTGTCGAAATTCCGAAATTCAGACACGAAAGATTGTGGTGGCCGCGACTATTCATTCGAATGCGAAACTACAGCGTGTTGCGGCCTCGACGCAATGGAATTCTTGCTCTGCAGAACGGCTGCAGTCGACGCATCTGCCTGATTGAATTACCAAAACAGGTGCTTTATTCTGTCGGTCCATTTAGCAATCCTAGGGAGAGTACTCCGCCGTGTCCAACTACAACAAAAGTATCAAAACTGCTCTGATGTCATTTACAGCAGCAGTGGCTGTCATTCCCATGCTGAGCATGGCGCAACCCGATATGGAGCCAACCAACAATCTGCCCAATCCCTATCAGACCATCGAAGGCTGGGCCAAGATGCCAGCCGGCAGAACCTGGGGTTCAACAAGCGCTGTAGACGTCGACATTGACGGCACCAGCATCTGGGTTGCAGAGCGCTGTGGTGGCAATACTGGCGCATGCGTCACCAACAACGTCGATTCCATCATGAAGTTTGACGCCAATGGCAACATGGTGACCAGTTTTGGCGCAGGTATGGTGATGTGGCCGCACGGCATTCACGTCGACCCGCAAGGCAACATCTGGGTCACCGACGGCCGCGACAATCGCGACCAGAACGGCAACATTGTTGGCGGAGAATTGAAGGGCCATCAGGTCATGAAGTTCTCTCCGCAGGGCGAGCTGCTGCTGACCCTGGGCGAGCCTGGCGGGGCACGTGCTCCCGGCTATCTCTTCCAGCCCAATGATGTTCTGGTAGCTCCGAATGGTGACATTTTCGTTGCGGAAGGACACTCGAATGCCGAAGGCTCCACAGCGCGCATCCTGAAGTTCAACAGCCAAGGACAGTTCATCAAGGAATGGGGCTCTCTGGGCAGCGGCCCGGATCAATTCATGCAGCCACACTCGCTGGCAATGGATTCACAGGGTCGACTCTTCATCGCGGACCGTAGCAACAATCGCATCGTGATCTCTGATCAGGAAGGCAATCGCCTGGACACCTGGTATCAATTCAGCCGTAACAGTGGCCTGTACATCGACAAGAACGATGTGCTTTATGCCGCTGACTCCGAGTCAGGGTCTGTGAACCCTGCCAACGGTCACTGGTTCCGCGGCATCCGCGTTGGCAGTGCACGTACTGGTGAAGTGCAGTACCTGATTCCGGATCCTCAGCCTGATTGCACTGGCACCTGCACAGCGGAAGGTGTGGTAGCCGATATCAATGGCGTAATCTACGGCGCGGAAGTAGGCCCCGTGGGTGGTATCAAGCGTTACGTGCGTCAGTAACGAATTAGATTCGCGTGAAATGAAAAGGGCGTCCAATTGGACGCCCTTTTTTATTGGTCGGGACAGCAGGATTTGAACCTACGACCCCCACACCCCCAGTGTGGTGCGCTACCAGGCTGCGCTATGCCCCGAAATCTTGAATTTGAAACGAAGTCTTCTGAAGTGTATCTGGAGGAAATCCTGCAATGTCAGGACGCCGTCTTGTGCGTCTTTCCGCGTGAAATCTCACTGGAAGGAACCGCCACCTCTTTGAAGCGGCGGCAATTCTACCTCATTTTCACAATTGTGCTATCACTTCTTCCAAGTCTTTGATCAAGTCGCTGAATGCCTTTGAGTCGAGGCTCGACTTGGGCGCCTCTTCAGCGGCACCTGACCCACTCATGCGCTGTCGCGCGCCACCAATCGTGAATCCCTGATCATAGAGCAACGACTTGATCTGACGAATCAGCACGACATCCTGACGCTGATAATAGCGACGATTCCCTCTTCGCTTCACCGGCTTCAATTGAGGGAACTCTTGTTCCCAGTAGCGAAGCACATGCGGCTTTACCGCACAAAGCTCTCCTACTTCTCCGATGGTGAAGTAGCGCTTGGGAGGAATTGGTGGCAATTCATCGTTATTGCTTGGTTCCAGCATAACTTTCCACTCTTGCTTTAAGCTTTTGGCCAGGCCTGAATGTCACTACCCGTCTGGCTTTGATGGGAATTTCCTCGCCGGTCTTTGGATTCCGACCAGGTCGTTGCTTCTTGTCCCTGAGATCGAAATTCCCGAAACCGGAAATCTTGACCTGCTCATTGGACTCCAGCGACAAGCGGACTTCCTCGAAGAATTGCTCAACCAGTTCCTTGGCTTCGCGCTTGTTCAAGCCGAGCTCCTCAAACAGTCGCTCCGCCATCTCCGCCTTGGTTAATGCCCCATCTGCCATAGTTAATTCCTTAACTTTGCATTAAATTTTGCTTGTAGCTCTTTGACACAACTGTCAATTATTCCATTTATGTCTTCGTCGCCTAGAGTGCGCGAAGGATGCTGCAAGGTCAAGCCCAAGGCAATGCTTTTTTTGTTTTTCTCGATTGCATCACCTTGATATACATCGAATATTCTCAGATCCACCAAGAGGGGGCCGGCAGTGTCTCGAATGCTTGCGACTATTTGTTCACTGGACACATCGACACTGATCACGACCGCCAGGTCGCGCCCAACCTCGGGGAATCGAGACAATTCACGCATTTTGGGAACTTTTGATTCGAGCATTGAATCCAGATCCAATTCAAAGAGATATACCTTTTTATTGAAGCCTAGCTCACGCTGAAGCTGAGGACTCAATGCCCCCATGATGCCGATCCTCTTGCCGTTGACATGAATTGCTGCCGACTGACCAGGATGCAGCGCGGGATGCATTTCCGGTGCAAACGATACAGGTCCAAGTCCAGCGGACAGATCAAGAATGGATTCCACATCGCCCTTAAGGTCAAAGTAGTCGCATTCCCGACCATCGCTGGCCCATAGCTCTGGCTGCACCTTGCCAAAGAGCAGCCCGCCAATTTTCGATGGCTGCACCGTCTGGCCGTCAATTCGCTGAAAAATCTGTCCCGTTTCGAAGATGCGAACTCGCTCCTGTTGCCTGTTTGTATTGTGAACAAGCGTGTTCAACAGTCCGGGCCACAGGGACGTACGCATGACTGACATATCGGCCGAAATGGGATTCTGCAAAGCGATTCCACTTTCGTGGGGTGCAATTCTGCTTTGGAGATTCGGATCGACAAAGCTGTAGGTGATGACCTCCTGATAGCCAAGTGATGCCAAACGATCCTTGGCTCTTCCCGTCTCACTTCGGGTTTCAGTGCTGCTCCCAAGCGCCATGGGACTGTAAGCCCGAGTCTTGGGAAGATTGTTGTACCCGTGCACGCGGGCAATTTCTTCGATCAAGTCAACATCGAGACTCAAGTCAAAGCGAAAACTGGGAATGCTCGCGGTGATTCCAAGCGCATTCCGTTCGAGTACCGATACGCCAAGACGCTCGAGGATTGTGCATATCTCATCCTGAGGAATCTGAACACCGAGCACGCGCGCAAGCTTCGCAAACTGCAGCGTCACGACCGGGCTTCGCGGCAGCTGCCCCAGAGATTCAACGACCGGCCCCGCCTGTCCGCCAGCAATCTGAAGCAACAAAGCCGTTGCCCGTTCCATCGCGCGGGCCTGGATCTCGAAATCCACCCCACGTTCGTAGCGATGAGAGGCATCGGTATGCAACCCATAACGCCTGGCCCTACCTGCAATCGCCAGAGGAGAGAAGAAGGCGCATTCCAGGAACACATCATGCGTCTGAGGACCGACACCGGAATCGGCGCCCCCCATCACTCCTGCCATCGCCAGCGCCTTCTCGTCATCGGCGATGACAAGCACATCCGAATTGAGAGCGATTTCCTTGCCATCCAGAAGAACCAGCTTTTCACCCTCTCGGGCCAGACGAATACAGACATGCTTGCGCAGGCGGGCCAGGTCGAAGGCGTGCATGGGCTGTCCAAGTTCGAGCAGAACGTAGTTGGTAACGTCAACCACGGCATCGATACAACGCAAGCCACTGCGTCGCAGCCTTTCCGCCATCCACAACGGCGTCGGCGCCGCGGGATTCACTCCCTTGATGACACGCCCCAGATAGCGGGGACACTCTGCGCCTGCCTCGATCCTGACCGGGAAAGAATCCGAGACCGTCACCGGGACGGCATCCATGACAGGCTGCTTGACGCTGTGCCCGTTAAGCGCGGCAATCTCGCGAGCAATTCCGATTATGCCGAGACAATCTCCACGATTGGGCGTCAGATCCAGTTCCAGACTGACATCGTCCAATTGCAGGTATGCACGAATGTCCAGGCCAATCGGTGCGTCTGCTGGAAGCTCCAGCAGACCGTCAGCACTCTCCGCTATGCCAAGCTCATGAGCGGAACAGAGCATCCCGTTGGACTCCACTCCTCGCAATCTCGCCTGCTTGATATTGAGAACTTCGCCTTGTGCCTTTCCGGCAAGCCGGGCACCGACAGTGGCGAAGGGAACGCGCATTCCAGCGCGAACATTGCTTGCACCACAAACGACCTGAAGAGTCGAATCCCCATCGAATACCTGACACACACGCAATTTGTCTGCGTCTGGATGAGCCTCTACCTGAAGAACTTCGGCTACGATCACGCCTGAAAATTCAGCTGCAACAGGCTCGCACCCATCGATTTCCAAGCCAGCCATGGTCAGCTGGTCCATCAGATTCTGGGTTGTCAGTGGCGGATTGACCCACTCACGAAGCCATTGTTCGCTGAAAATCATTCGGAACTCTCTTTGAATTGAACGAAAAGAGGAACGGTGCGGCCTGCGGCGACCGCACCACTGTCAATTAAACTGCCTGAGGAATCTCAGATCATTCTCGAAGAACAATCGCAGGTCGTTGACTCCGTAGCGCAGCATCGCCAAGCGCTCGACGCCCATGCCAAAGGCGAAGCCTGTGAACTCTTCGGAGTCCACTCCCGACATTTCCAGAACACGGGGGTGGACCATTCCGCAACCCATGACTTCGAGCCAGCCAGTATGGCTGCAAACTCGACAACCCTTTCCTTCGCACATCACACAGGCCATGTCCACTTCGGCAGAGGGCTCTGTGAACGGGAAATATGAAGGACGGAATCGCACAGCGAGATCCTTCTCGAAAAAAGCCCGCAGGAACTCTTCGATGGTGCCTCGCAGGTCCGCAAAGCTGACCTGTCTGTCTATCAGGAGCCCCTCGACTTGGTGAAACATAGGGGTATGGGTGATATCGGAGTCACAACGATATACGCGACCCGGGCAGATCATGCGGTAAGGCGGCTTGGAATTCTCCATCACTCGCACCTGAACTGGCGAGGTATGTGTACGCAGTACCGTGGCGGGATCGATGTAGAAAGTGTCATGCATGGCACGAGCTGGATGGTGATCCGGAATATTCAGCGCGCCAAAGTTGTGATAATCGTCTTCGATCTCTGGCCCGACCGCCACAGAGTAGCCTGCGACCTTGAATATGGCCTGAATGCGGTCGATCGTTCGACTTATGGGATGCAGCCCCCCGCGGCCCTGTCGGCGCCCGGGCAAGGTCACATCGACTTTCTCGCTGCTCAGCTGCTTGTTGAGGGCTTCCTGGACAAGCACATCTCTACGTGCATCCAGCGCCTGCTGTATCTGAAACTTGGCCTGATTGATCTTCTCACCGGCTGCGGGACGCTCTTCGGGAGCAAGCCTGCCCAAGCCTTTGAGCAACTCGGTCAGGCTTCCCTTCTTACCCAGGAAATCGACACGCAGCTGCTCCAGTGACTTCTCGTCACTGGAGGCAGCGATTGCAATCAATGCCGACTCAACCAGTGTTTTAGTGTCTGGCATGATGTCAACTCGGCCAGCTTACGCAGCCAGACTGTTTTTTGCCTGATTGACCAGTGCAGCGAAGGCTGCCTTGTCGTGGACTGCCAGATCGGCCATGACGCGACGATCCACCTGAATGTTGGCTTTCTTCAAGCCGGCAATCAGTTGGCTGTAGGTCATGCCATTGGCACGTGACTGAGCATTGATACGGGTGATCCACAGAGCACGGAACATGCGCTTCTTGGTCTTGCGATCGCGATACGCATACTGACCGGCCTTGATCACGGCCTGCTTGGCAACACGGTACACACGACTCCGCGCACCATAGTAGCCTTTCGCCAGTTTCAGAACCTTCTTGTGACGACGTCTTGCAGTGACGCCTCTCTTAACTCGGGCCATCTTAAATTCCTCTCAATAGTGATGTTAGAAGCGCTTGCCAAGCATGCGGTCGATCAACGGCTTGTCAGAGGGGTGAACCAGTGACGTGCCTCTCAACTGACGCTTGCGCTTGGTAGTCATCTTGGTGAGGATGTGGCTCTTGTTTGCGCTTTTGCGCTTCCAACCGCCGGCGGTCTGCTTGAACCGCTTGGCCGCACCGCGGTGGGTCTTGATCTTGTTGCTCATTGCTTACTCCGCATTTGTCGTCTTTCAAACGTCATTGTTGAAAGACAGCTGAGGGTTGATTTATGAAATACACAGCGACAAAAAATCCATTGTCTCGTGCAAGCTGCCTGGCTTACCTGCATACAAACTGCCAGCCGAAACAATGGATCCTGCTATGACTTCTTCTTTTTTGCCGGTGACAGCATCATCACGATCTGCCGGCCTTCCATCTTGGGTTCCTGTTCCACTGTGCCGTATTCTTCGAGATCCTTGGCGATCCTTTGAACCAGCTCCAGCCCAAGATGCTGATGGGCTAACTCACGGCCGCGGAATCTCAATGACACCTTGGCCTTGTCTCCATCGTTAAGGAAACGTATCAGGTTGCGTAGTTTGACCTGATAATCCCCTTCCTCCGTCCCTGGTCTGAACTTGATTTCCTTCACTGTCTGCTTGTGTTGCTTC
>JACCDH010514824.1_pt1 | contig 19514 bp, 19 predicted proteins | sample 7442481 | NCBI WGS metagenome assembly JACCDH01 (sample SAMN15323433, study PRJNA562643) | freshwater metagenome | isolation source: river surface water | place: USA:Blue River Watershed | collected 2017-08-15 | reverse complement strand
GCGAGCGCGTGAGACTGTGTGGCGAACTGCAGACTCCTTGATACCAAGCTCTGCTGCGATCTCCTCAGTTGAACGGCCTTCCATCTCCCACATAACGAGCGCTGCGCGCTCTGCTGGTGAAAGCATTGCAAGAGCTAGGCGGATGATCGCTGCATCTTCAGCCTGTGAGATAGCTGCTGAGTGATCGCCATCTACCTGCCATGCAGCCTCCACCTCAGCCTGGGCATCGTCGATAACAACGAGGTTAGGGCGGCGACCCGCCATACGGAAGTAGTCGATGCAGAGGTTCTCAATGGTGCGGTGGAGGTAGGAAAGGGCATGCTCTGATGACTCAAGCTCAGGGGCTGACAACATAAACTTAATAAGAGAGTCTTGGGTGATCTCTTCAGCCTTAGTTGAATCCTTCAAGACACGGTTTGCATGGGCGAGAAGCTCTGAGCGGTGCTCTGTGTAGAAAGCACCGAGCTCTGCAACGGTCCACACGCGGGGACCTGCAGGAGCTGCAGACTTCTTAAATGCCACTTTATTGGATCCTTTTTAACCGGTTTGATACTGCAGAACCACCCGTCGGTGCTTCTATAGCCTTCTACGAATCCCACCCTATATTGTCGCGGGGAAGGGACAAAACGGACATTTTGATGTACTAGAGTCGGCTGCGGTTAGGCTGTGGTGTCACATTTGCACTCGGAAGCTGGGGAGGGATGGGTCTTGAAACTACCGAAGTTTATCGACACATCTTCGCCGTTTATGCGTGGGTTAAGTTTGCTTAACAAACGTGACTCAAGAAAATTAAAACTCGTGATTTTGCTACAGATATTCCTGGGTGGTTTAGATCTGGTTGGTGTTGCCCTAATTGGAATTCTAGGTGCGCTTTCCGTTTCAGGTGTGCAATCTCAAGATCCTGGGAACAGAGTAGGTTCAATTCTTAATTTGCTTAAACTTGGAGACTTGTCATTTCAAGCACAATGCACGATTTTGGGATTGTTGGCGGCCCTATTTTTGGTTAGCAAAACATTGCTTTCCGTACTTTTTACCAGGCGCGCTTTGAGTTTTTTAGCATTTAGGGCTGCAGATGTTAGTAAAAAACTCACAAATCAGTTACTTCATCAGCCTTACTTAAAAATCCAACAAAAATCTACTCAGGAATGGTTATTTGCCATCACTGGAAGTGTGAATAGTCTGATTATTGGCGTGATGGGGTCTGTTGTGTCGATGATTTCGGATTTGTCCCTGATATTTGTGATGCTCTTAGGGCTTTTTATTGTCGATCCGAGTACTGCTTTTGGTTCACTTGTCTACTTCGGATTAATTGCATTTTTGATTCATTTAAAGCTTGGGGACAAAGCTCATTCATTAGGTAAGAAGAATTCAGAGCTCACTGTCCAGAATAATGAATTGGTGATTCAATCGCTAACTTCGTTTAGAGAAATTTATGTTAGAAATCGAGAATCTTACTACTTGTCGAAAATCTCAAATGGTCGTTATGCCTTAGCTAACATTGCAGGAGATCTAAATTTCATGCCATATGTCAGCAAATATGTTCTCGAGGCCTCAATTGTAATTGGTGGTTTGTTGCTAGCTTCTTCACAATTTTTGTTGCAAGATGCGAAACATGCATTTGGAACTCTCGCAATATTTCTAGCCGCAGCAAGCAGAATTGCGCCAGCTCTACTCCGGTTACAACAAGGATTTCTACAAATCAAGTCTAGTTCTGGTGCGGCTGGACCAGCAATTACTTTGATAGATGAGTTTAAGTATACCAAAACGGAAGAAGTGAACCCAATTAAGGAAATTGATTTGCAACATGCCGGGTTTGAGGGACGTATTTGTTTTTCAAATGTTTCATTTAGGTATCCAGGAAAGAACGCTGACATTGTTTCGAAAGTTTCTTTTGAAATTGAACCTGGGGAAATTCTTGCAGTAGTTGGACCTTCGGGCTCTGGAAAATCCACATTGGTTGATTTGATGATTGGATTACTTACACCTGATGAAGGTGGGATAAGTATTTCTGGGGTAAAGCCTTCCGAGGCAATCACACTGTGGCCTGGCGCCGTCTCATATGTACCTCAAGATATAAGTATCTCTAATGACACTATCGAGGGAAATATTTGCCTTGGGTTTGAAAAGGACGAGAGTTTTGCTGAGTGGATAGATCAATTAATTTCGACATCTATGCTTCATGATGTCATCCAAGAATTGGATGACGGGATAAAGACTCATGTTGGTGAACGAGGTACAAGGTTAAGTGGGGGACAGCGTCAGAGATTAGGAATTGCAAGGGCATTGTTTACCAATCCGAAGTTAATTATTCTAGATGAGGCAACTAGTGCGTTGGATGCTGAAACGGAACATTTAGTATCTGATTCAATAAATGAATTGCGTGGTAAAACTACGGTCGTTTTGATTGCTCATCGACTAGCAACAGTAAGGAATGCTGATAAAGTTTGTTACATTGAAAACGGCAAAGTATGTGGGTTTGGCACCTTTGCGGAAGTCAGAAAAGCTGTGCCTAATTTTGACCGACAGGCTAACTTACTTGGCTTAAATTAGTAGTCACAAACTAAACTAGTTCTGGGGAGCGCTATGAAAGTTTTAGTAACAGGAGCTGCGGGTCACATTGGCGCCGAAGTGGTAAAGAAGTTAACTGAAGCAGACATTTCCGTACTTGGGCTAGATTCATTTACTGATTTTTATTCTGTTGATATGAAAGTACATCGTGTTCAAGCTTTGGGCATTAAAGAGTTCGTCCGGGTTGGAGACATTACAAATACACAACTGTTAGAGGAAACATTCTCTGAGTTCAAGCCCACTCACGTAGTAAATCTAGCCGCTCGAGCTGGAGTTCGATCTACTTGGAATCAATTTCACTTATACAACCACAGTAATCTCGTGGGATTTCAAACTCTATTGGACATCTCAGTAAAGCACGGGGTAGATCATTTTCTATTTGCAAGCAGCAGCAGTGTGTATGGAGAGGGCCAGATCCCTCCTTACTCCGAAAATTCTGAACTCAGGATCCCTAAGAGTTATTACGCTCTTACGAAGATAGCGAATGAGATAGCCGCAAGAGCTGCAAGTTCGGTCATAAAAACTACAGGGATGAGGTTTTTTACTGTGTACGGTCCATGGGGACGACCTGACATGGCAACTCTCCAGTTCGTCGCAGCGGGGTTATTGGGCAGACCAGCAACACTTACTGGTGACTTGAGCATCAAGAGAGACTTTACTTTCGTAAGCGATGCTGCTCAAGTGGTTATTGACTTGCTTGGCCGTGATAGCGGTGGGAGTTTCGAAGTATTGAATGTTGCAGGGGGCAGACCGCAGTCATTGAGTGATTTAATTCGAATCTTGGGAGAAGAAGGATTGGAATTTGGAGTTAAAGGCGGTATTCATTCTTTGTTGGATGTGCCGCTAACCCATGGGAGTACTGAAAAGCTTTCTAAATTTGTACCTGAAACTCCTCAAGTTCAAATTAATGATGGGGTTCGTCAAGTTATTGCCTGGGCAAAATCGGTTGATCCTAAGAAGTTAACTTCGTGGGTAGTTCCACCCGGGCTAAAATGAAATATTCGGCATTAATTACGTACTTCAATTCTCCTAATCCCGCTGAAGCAATTCAGAGTGCCTTAAGCCAATCATTAACACCTGAAGAAATTATAGTTGTAGATGATTTCTCTGATATTCAGTATCAGGTTTTACTTCAAGAGGCAGCAAAGCTCTATGGATGCCTTTACTTGAGAACAGAAGGAAATCTGGGACCTGCTGGGGCTCGGAACTTAGGTGTAAGAAATTCAAAATGTGATTTTATAATTGTTTTAGATGATGATGATGTGTCCCTGCCCGATCGTGCAAAAGTGCAAATCAACGAGTTGCACAGAGGAAGTCATCTTTGTTACGTTTCATCACGAAAACTGTATCCTAATCACTATTTTACCGAAGCAATAAATGAGACACACTTCGGAGTAATTGATCCAGTTGATTTCGGCAAGTACTTGCTTTCAGGTGAAAACAGAGGTCGAGTGTCTAAGGTATATGTACCGGCATGCACATTAGCTTTTGACAAAAGGATGTTTGATTTGAATACGCCTTTTGATGAGTCATTTAGAAGATTGGAAGATGTGGATTTCGCCCTCTGTGCATCAAAGAATCGCTTGGTTTTTTCCTTTATTAGCTTTATTGGTGTAGAAAGAAAGGCAAGCCAAGGTGTCGACAAGACTTCACAACTCGAATATGAAGCTCAAGTTAAAGTCCTTTCAAAGCACAGTGCATTGCTCGAGGATAATGAGTACAAAAAGATGGTCATGTGGTCCCAGCTGAGGGCAGATTATTTCTCTCGACGGTACCTGAGAGTTTTATTGGTGGGAGGCATATTTTTTCTCAGATTTGGTCTAGATTCCACGAAAGTCCGTAACGCTATATTCCGAATTATTCATGATTCAAGAAAGGATTTTTGAGGGAAAGCCAATGGAAGACCTCTTGGTTGTTGTAATCGACTCTGGTACTGGAAGATCAATTTCGTTGTTGAATAAACTTGAAAAAGTTGTTGGCGTCCGTGTGTACGTTCTTAATGCGACTATGTTGCGAGAAGCTCAAGACTTGATTAACGCAGAAATTGAATACTCTGACACGGGCTCGCGTAAATTGTTGCGCCGCTCACTCACCTTGCCTGAAATCGGTTGCGCCGATTCACACAATCAGGCACGAGAACTTCTATCAAACTCTGAATACGGCGGTGTAATCTTAGAAGATGATGCCAGAATTTGTGATGTCACCGCATTTATACAGTTATCCAGAATTTTCCTCGTGAACCTTCAGGGCCAGTCAGCAGTCTTGAATCACTCTAACTCTGCTTCATTGAGTCAGACATGTAGTTCACACGAGGATGGCAGGCTCAGTTTTCGTAAATTGCTCGCTCCTTCTCCATTAGCTGTTGGTTATGCGTGTACACCTTCGGGTGCGAAGCAACTATTCTTGAATAACACGCCCATTCGATATGTTTCTGATTGGCCCAACAGAAACGTTGCGTTTTATGGTGCGAATCATGATTTTGTCCACCACGGAGATGGTTCTACAGTCAGCACGATAGATCCTTCTCAATCATCTGCAAGAAATCAAAAATCTGTTCTTCGGTCTGCATCGATACTTCTGGGTTTTGATTTTGTGTCGTATACGTATCAATACGGTCTAGATTTTTCTTATTTTAAAGATATCTGGTGGAAAACTTTTGCACACAAAATTTCCTTTCTGCGGGGGAGGAAGTTTTTTGTCCAATAAAAAAAGGAGGTTGATTATCTCCGATACACCAGTATCTGCCATTTCGACTTCTTCGCGAATTTGGGCAGAGAGATTTGGTGCCGAGTTGATATTTGCCTTGGAGTATTCCAGTTTGAACGCCCTGTTAGACGCCATGAAAGATGAATCAGAGTGGATACTGTTCTCATGGAGGGGTTGTTTGGAGAATCTCCTAAAAGATAGATTTCTTGTTGAACGATTGAATCTAATTTCCAAATCAGCTGCAATATATTTCTCTGTACCCGATCATATTGATATTTCCAACAAGATCGACCGTCGCGTAAATCCAATCTACGGTTATGCAGACGGTTTCACTGTGGTTTCTAATAGGCTTCAGGCTTCGTATGAGACGTTTCCAGGGATTAAATCAGCCCCAAGGTACTTACCTGATTTTCCGAATATAAACTTGTTGAGTGAAATTTCTCAACTAAAAATAGAAAAAATGCCTAATTCTGTGATTTGGGTCGGCAATTCAAGATGGGGTAAGAGGGCAGGATTCACTGATCATAAAGGATATAGATCTATTTTTTGTGAGGTTGTCGCGATTTCGAAACTTCGTAATCTATCTCTGAATTTCACTGTAATTGACAGAGGAAAGTCATTTCTTCCGCATCGCAAAACCCTCATTGAAATTGCAAAATCAGAAATTCTTCTGCAAACCTCTTCATCGGAAGGAACTGGCTTACCTCTTTTGGAGGCGCTAGCATTAGGCACCTATCCGATTTCGACTGATGTAGGGGTCAATAGGGAGGTTCTTGCTAAGGATTGGAAAGATTTCCACGCCTCCACGCCGGAAGATTTCCTAGAGGCAATCCTCTCTCATGTTAAGGCTCTGGATTCCTCGAAATTGCGTGAAATTTATTCAAATTATATAGCCCGTTGCTCTGAAGTTATAGAAAGTTTCAGTTTCTCTGGTAGAGCGGAATCATCGCAACTTGATGAATGTCGTGAGGAATTTGCGGCTAAACTTGGATTTGATTTGAAAGTTAGAATTCGATGGCGTCTTCGATATTTACGAAATCAATTACAAACAACAAGACAGGGAAATCCATAGCTATGAATAGGTTCGCGCGCGTTAAGCTAATTCTGAAAGTTTCCGGTCCTATCGGTTTAATCAGATTTGTGGTTGCTAGATTGTTTGGACAAAGTGATTTAATGAGACCAGCCTCAACTGTTGATATTCGTCGTTCAGGTTTGGTTTTCTCAGATAATGTCGAGGACTTCGTGCGTTCGCTAGTTGGCGATTTGGGTGTTGTGCTTACAAAAGACCTGCTCCAGGAGGCTTTTGAAGTTAACAAATCGGTTGAATACCGGGCTGAAGATCTCAAGAATGAGTTTCCGGTGAATTGGAACTCTGAAGCTAATCTACGAGTTGCTCTCTATCTTTTCGTTCGCATTCTGAAGCCCTCACTCATTGTTGAAACGGGTACCGCAAATGGTTCTTCTGCAGCAGCAATTTGCGCCGGTCTATCAGCAAATGACTTTGGCAAGCTGATTTCAGTGGATGTAAAAGATTCTTCAGCAATTCTTGTAGCTGAAAATGACCGAAGGTTCCTAGCCCTGGAAAAGACTCAAGGTTCTACTGCAGAACTTAAGAGAATTTGTCGAAGCGGCTCAGAAATGTATCCTGGGTTAAAGATTTTCTTGCACGACAGCGACCATTCATATTTTGGCCAGTATGAGGATTACACACTTGCTGCAAGCGAAGGTTTTAATCTGATTCTTTCAGACGATATCGACGCTAGTTTGGCGTTTTCGGATTTCTCAGGTGCTTCAGGAAAGGCTCTTTTTGACACTCGCAAGATCGTTGGCGGAGTGAAATTTCCTTTTTAGATAACTTTAGAAACAAAATGGCATATTGTGTGGTGGCAATCCTCAACGATTTGCATGTCGTTGGAAGGAACATGAATTTCGATATCCAATAGGTCTCTAACAAGCCCTCCATCAAAACCTGTCATCCCTACGATTCGCAAGTCAAGTTGATGTGCCATCTTAGCAAGATTTATGATGTTCCCAGAATTCCCACTACCAGTTATAACTATAACCAAATCCCCTACCCTAGCCTGGTGCTTCAGAGACATTGACATCGCTTCTACATATGCAAGGTCATTACTCCAGGCAGTTTGAATGGGTGTTAGATCCATAAGCGAAATTGCACGGATCGTTTTTGAATTTCGTAGCGAAGCACCCTTGCTTAAGTCTACGCAGAAATGCGAAGCGGTGGCAGCACTACCTCCATTTCCAAAAACCCAAATTGTAGCTTCGCGGTCAATCGCACTACCTATCTCATCCACGAATTCCGCTATAAGCATCGGATTTATTGAGCTAAGTGTGGTTGCCACTTTTGACGAATAGAGATGCCAAGAATCTCGAGTTAACTCCGCCATAGTCACAATCCCTTTTTCTGTAGATTATCGGGGAGGTCTTCGATTGACTTGTCACCACGTCGATTTGAGAAAATCCATCTTCCCTGTGGTGTCAGAAAGTTCAGATCTAAAGTTTTATTATATCTACTTGCAATCTCAAATAGGAGTCCATTATGACTCATTTTGTATCGATTCCAGTCATCTGGATTTTTGAAAAGGCTATCGGTCACCAAGGATGGCCTAGACCGAGCACTGATATATGCGAGCGGGTAAAGTGCGACTCGAAGCAATCTGGTTTTCATATTTGAAACTAGGTTTTGGGTGAATAATTGCTTGACGTAAAAGTTGAATCGAATGCCGCCTCTTACTTCGTCCCTTACAGACCAGTAAGTTCTCAGTAATGCTTTTTTCTTTACCTTGCTAACGCCAATATCCATTCTTTTGAAAAATGGAACATGATCTAGTGGCTGGTAAAGGCCAAGTTTAGCAAGCCTCATCCAAAGATCTCGATCTTCTCCATGTTCGACATTTCGATAGGGCCCATGCGTGAGTAAGAATGACCTCTTTGCGACGTTGATCTGATGTCCTGCTACTAGCATATCTTTACCGAGAACTCGTTCTAGTTCTTCAAATACTGCAATAAACTCAAGTAGGTATGGGAACCAGTAGTCGTCGCAATCAATATGCATTATGCAATACTCGCCACGCGCCTCTTGAATACTTATATTTCGAGCGTCACCAATAGTCCTCTTTTTGTCTTCCTCTAAAAATATATTCCTTATGATAGGAAATTCAATCTGCAATTTGGTCAGAATATTTCTACTGCGGTCACTGGACTCATCTACAACCACTACCTCGAAGTTGCTATCGAGTTGAGAAAGAACGCTTCGCAGTGAGACTTCCAGTGTGGCTTCCGTGTTCATATTGATAACACAAATCGAATACTTAGGCCCTGGATTCACAGTGTTAAGCCTAACAGAAATGCCACAATTTACGACGTACTAGGTGAATTTAAAATATACTCAACAGCCTCTCTTAGCGAGGGGAAATCTGGTTTCAAATTCGGATCTTCTCCCGTCCCCACTCTTAATCCTTGAATAGAGGCATTTTTCGCAAGCTCCATGTCTCTCCAAGAATCACCGATCAACCAAGATTGCTTTAAATCTATATTGAAGTCCGAGCATGCTTGCCGAATTAAACCAGCTGAGGGCTTTCTGCACTCGCATTGAATTTTAAATGCCACATTTTCACCGACATATCCAGAATCTGGATGGTGAGGGCAAAAGTAAATCTCGTCAAGAACTGCGCCGAAGTCAGAGAGGGCCAATTCCATTCGGGCATGAATCGTATTTAATGTTTCAAAAGAAGCTTCTCCCCGTGCAATTACTGGCTGATTGGTGATTACGATTACCAAAAATCCGGCTTTATTTAGATCAGCGATTGCACTCCCTGCGCCTTCAATCAACTCTACATCTGCGGGTGAAGAAATGAATCCCTTCAATTTATTGATTGTTCCATCTCGATCCAAGAAAACAGTTGGTCTAACGAACTTGGCGTTTCTAAACAACCCAAAATTCGCCATGGTTCTTTCGTAACGCTCTGGAGTTCCAATATCTCTTATAAATTCGCGATTTCGGACAACGACCCCTTTAAAGGATTTATTGATTAGCTTAGGGAGTAAATCGCGATCCAAATCTGTTTTTTTATCGATTGCAGTTAAATGGTTAGCAAAAGTTTTCTTCCTAAATGCATATATCCCAGCATTGCCAAGGTTACGGGCAGTTAGCTCTGCTCCATGTGGTTTCGTCAAGTATCCGATAATCGATTTCTGATAATCAGTTACAACGATGTCGCTGTCAAATACGTGGCTTGATGGATGAACAGTTTGCGCAAAATCGGCATCGGTAGTTTCGAAGATCGAGAGAATTTCGCTTAGATTTGTGTTTATAAGTAAATCTCCGTGAAGTAACAGAAATTCCTCATCTAGAAAATCAAGAGAATTTAGGATTGAGCCACCTGTTCCTTTAGGTTCGGTCTCTATAGAGTAAGTAATAGTTAGGCCAAATTCTTTCTCAAGAGCAGGGAGGGATTGTAAAATTCGATCGGAATTCTCTCCGAGTAGTAAATGAATATTCCTCACGCCGTACTCAGTCAAATTTCGCATCATGTGAAATGCAACGTTCTTTCCCTCTACAGGTAGAAGAAATTTGGGTTCGAAATATCCCGCCTGTCTCATTCTCGTCCCTGATCCACCACATAAAATCACAGCTTGAGATATCATCAGCACCCCCAGACAAATTGATTCATATCGTGATGATATCGGAGATTCCATGAAGGTTTTTATTACAGGTGGCCTAGGATTTATCGGTTCGAATTTAGTTCGACGTCAACTTTCTCTTGGTAATGAAGTTGTTGTGATAGATGATTTGTCCACGGGACACCTTGGTTTCCTCACGCGGGAAGATTTATCTGGGTTAACCTTATTACAAGAGGATATTAATTACGTTGATTCCTCTAAACTTCTAAGTTTAATGAAAGGTTCGCATACGGTTTTTCACCTTGCCGCTAATGCAGATGTTCGAGGGGGTTGGGATAATACTTACAGAGATATCGAGCAAAATGTTATTGCAACACACAAAATTGCTGATGCCGCACGTAAGTCAGGTATCGAAGAATTCGTCTTCACTTCAACCGGATGCGTTTATGGTGACTCAACAATAATTCCTACGCCCGAGACGGAGCCGTTCCCAATCCAAACAAGCTTATATGGTGCATCTAAGGTTGCGGCCGAAGGTCTTTTATCATCCTATGCGGCAAATGGAGGATTCAAGGTTTCTGCATTTAGATTTGTTTCCGTATTGGGAAAGAATTATCACCATGGGCATGTTATTGATTTTGTAAGAAAATTGCGTTCTGATAAATCCATACTTCAGATTTTGGGAAATGGTAGACAAAAGAAGTCATATATCAATGTTGACGATTGTGTAGAAGCACTAATCGGCTTGCGCGGTGAATCAGAATTTGATGTATTCAACATTGGGCATATGGATTACTTGGAAGTGCATGAATCCGCGCGACTAATAGCGACTTTTATGGGATTGCAACCAGAGTTCCAGTTTGGATCAGAAGAAAGAGGCTGGATTGGAGACAATCCTTTCACTTACTTAGATATATCAAAGGCAAAACGGCATGGCTGGGTGCCGACAGTTTCAATTGAGGATTCCATTCGAGGGACAGTTTCTTGGTTATTGGACAATGAGTGGGTATTAGAATTGCCAGACTCAAGAAAATAAAAGCATCAGTCCGAGTAGATTATTTCTGCACCTGAGCGAGAAATTGAAAATGGCAGATTCCGGTATTTGGAGAAACTTCGAATGAATTCCTCCCTCTTCTTCTGTTCCAGCGCGAGGAGTATGAATCCGCCTCCGCCCGCACCTACAACTTTGCCACCTAGAGCCCCAAGATTCATGGCTTCCTCAAAGGCTTGTTCGATCTGAGGTGATGAGATTGAATTTGAAGTGGATGCCTTTAGCTTCCAACCTTTGGTGAGAAGTTCTCCGAGGTGTCGAGAATCTTTGTTTGACAAGGCTATGAGCATCTCGGGAACTAGGTTCCTAAGTTCCTTCATCGCCTTGAACTCATCTTTTTTCTCCTTCAAATTTCTAGATTGTTCATTCAAAATTTCAGATCCTGGTCTTCCGAACCCCAAATAAAATAAAGCTAAACTTCCATTTAAAAAATCCACCATTGAATCATCAGTTAACAAACTTTCGACTTTAGTGCTTCCATCTGAGTTAAAAGTAATCACATTTAGACCTCCGAAGGCAGAGGCATACTGATCCTGCTTTCCAATCAGCTGGCCACATCGCTGAATCTCGATTTTACATGCTGTCTCGGCCAGATATTCAGATGTTTTCTGATGAGTTGTCGCTGTTCCATTTAAATGAAGGAGAGCATTCAAGAGTGCCACAGTAAACGCACTTGAAGAACCTAGTCCTGTGCCAGTTCCTGGTACATCTGCGAATGATCCGATTTCTATCGGTTGTGAGAATTGAGATTCTAAAAATGTTTCTCTAATTAGCGGGTGCTCTATTTGACCAGGAAAGTCAACCTCCTCGGTTTTTGAATAGGACAGACGAATGCCACCCTTAAACAATTCATGAGCAGCGATATAGACGTATTTGTCTATGGCAAAACTCAATACCTGACCTTGCTCTTGCTCGAAAAAGGTAGGTAAATCGGAACCTCCGCCAGCCAAACTTACTCTCAATGGGGCGCGGGATAGAATCATGTTCAGATTCTACATTAGACTGGACCTTATGTTTCTAATAGAAATCTACAAAAGAATTCCGTTGCGTCATCGCAACACGTTAAATCTTATTCGACACAGAGTGAATTCCAACAGATTTCTACTGACTTTATTTTCTTACTATCGACATACGGCAACCCTGCGTTACTTGAAGAAATTCAATGATCCTTATTTCTTGAGACTTGGCGAGAGTAGACATTTTGATGGCTGGGTATCAACGAACTTTCAGGTCTTTTGCAGACACTTAATTGATGCAACGAGACCCTTTAAGGCAAATCCGGGGGCGAAATTTGTTTTCATAGACAATGTAATCGAACATTTATCCTTAAATGATGGAAAGTTGATGCTTGAGAATATTTTCGAAGCGCTCAACCCTGGGGGGACGCTGCGAATTGCAACTCCGAACATAAGAAACATCGCTGAAATGTATTTGAATCCAAACCCGGAAGCTATAGCGGATTTTCGACAGGAATTTAGCGCGCATGGAATTGATATCACTTACCCCACTGATTTGCTTAAGGCCACTTTCAACCATTTTGGACATCAGACTGGCTACATTTATGACGCTGAGGTTTTAGGAGATATTCTGTCTTCTTTAGGTTATGTGAACATTGAGGTTTTCTCTCCTGGTGAATCAAATATTCCAGAACTAAGGCACCTAGAAACTAGGGTACAGAAATCGGATCGCTGGGGTCAGCTCTGTATGCAAGCAACGAAACCAATTTAGCTTGTCGAATCTCTCAAGACATCTTGCCATTTCTTATAGATTTCATCACTCCTGTATTGAGAAACCGAATTCCGGCAGGCATAGGCGGAAATTTCTCCATTTTTGAATCCGTGGTACGCACGACTTAGAAGCATTGTCCCGGACAAGCTGTCATTCGTAAGAGGAATTTTCCATCCATTAACCTTATCCAAAATTAGATCGCTCACACCATCACAGTCTGAAAATCCCACTGATGGAACTCCATACGCTAATGCCTCAGCAAGTGCATTCGGAAATCCTTCCCAAAGAGAGAACAGGCAGAAAACATCAATTTGATCAAATACGTCTATGATTCGGGTTAGCTCTGGCCGAAATTCAACAGCATGATTCAAATCTAAGTCAGCGACCAATCTAATTAGTTTTTCTTTTTGCTCCCCGTAGCCAAATATCAATAACTTAGTATCTGGATGCTCTTTATTCAATCCAGAAAAGGATCTGATTAGCAGGTCGATTCTTTTTTGAAAGCTAAATCGTCCGGCATATCCGAAAACTACATTTGTACCTGTCTGTCGAACTTTCCCGGTCGAGAAGTACGGCACTTCATTTGGTATCGCAATAATCTTTCTTCTTAGGAAACGAGGGTACTTCAAGATGTAACTTGGAAATTGGACAGTAATTCTTCTTGCTGTCCCGATAAGAAGAAAGTAAAGCCACTTCAATTTCCTAGCACTTGTTAACCGATAGATATCTGGTGAATTTCTTTCCGACAACACCAAAGGAACCCTCAGCAGCAGTGAAGCTGGCTTGGCAAGAATTAGGGAACCAATCATGAAAGTTACGATCAAGTCAGGCTTGTGTAATTTAATTAGCCTCATTAACTTAACTTGTCTCACTACTCGAGTCTTTATTGAAGCACGTTTACGAGGATCACCCGCAACGATCTCTTCGAAGGTCACTTTTTCATTGCCATTTTGAAAGAATGGTGCCCCGTGATCTTTTTCAAGACTGACAATAGTAACTTCCTCGCCACGAGATACCAAGCCATTCGCAATCATTATTATTTGTCGCTCTAAACCGCCCATTACTCCATTCAATTCGCGGGTGATAAACATGACCTTCATGGATAACTTCTTTCTCTTTAAGAGACTTTCTCAGTTTAAAGCGACAAGTACTTTCAGTTGCAAGTAAGTCAACTTGTCAAGATTTTTTCGCGGTTCTATGTTGGTGATGATATCGATTATAGAATTCTGCGTATATTTTCTTTGAGAATGGAAGGTAACTCTTTAAACATTCTTTCGCTCTGCTTGGGCCAGATAAGAACGAAAAGGTTTTATAGCTTAAGACATCAAAAAACTTTACGGAATTGCTCTCATATTTTTTTAACCAGAGTTCAACTCCTTCCCATCCTGAAACTTCTTGTGAGTCTGAAGAGACAAGATCGAGACCTAAACTTTCTACTTTGGTTCGAATTCGAACGTAGTCTTGAGCTAAGCTCGGTATTTTGCGGGCATCCCAATCAATGTAAAGATGTGTGCATTTTAAAATCAAACCTGAGCTGACCAAGTCTTCTAGAATGTCCAATTCAGCTCCCTCGCAATTCATTTTCAGGAATACTTCGGAATTTGATTCGAGAATTCCCCTCAATTCTTCACTTGCGGACTTCACTGTAACAGTCTCGCTAGTGCCATTTATCAATCCTGATTTTTCTAGGAATATCGAGGCGCCTAATCCACCTGAACCGTAGAGATCCACTTGTTTACTTGATTTGCCGAGTGCTAGCTCCCGAATAATCACTCTCTCATCTTGAATCAAAGCTAGCCTTTGAATTGCTAACGCTGAGGGTTCGTAGGCATAAATCTTGTCAAATTTCAGTTTTGGATTAAGTGCCTTATAGGTTGACTCACCGAAGTGAGCACCAATGTCAATGAAAATGCGCATGGAAAACGCTACCATGTGCGCGTCATCCTATGTATAGTGCTTTATGAACCTCGGTTAGCATCCCTTATATTTTCAATTCATGCCATAAAATGAATGTATGAGGCGCAAGATTCTTTTTTTTGTTGAGTTTAATTCCCCAATGCGAATTTCCTGGGATGCACTGGAGGTAGGAAATCCAGGTATCGGCGGTACTCAGTACACGACGTTATGCCTAGCCAAGGAATTGAGTAAGCTTAGTCAATATGAAGTTGCGGTTGCCTGTGAGTCGGATTTATCCCTTGGTTCTCACATTGATGTACTACGCCTTACCATAGAAGATGCTGTTGAATTTGCAGATAAGAATTCTTATTGTTTGATTTATCGACCAACCATTTCTTTTCAACCATCGCTCTTACAGAAACTTTCCGACTCTGACGCGTCAGTGATCGCCTGGGCCCATGTAGGACCATCTCAAGAATCTTTACGTACTCTAGCTTCGCTCAGGTCAATCAAAAGAGTTGTTGCACTGGGGGAACGGGAGTACATATCTTGGTATGACAATCCAGTCATTCAAAAGTCGGTTCTAATTAGAAATGGACACCATATCCCTGAAAATCAGGTGCTGATTCAAACTGATGTTGAAGCTATTACCTACATCGGCTCACTAGTTCCTCAAAAGGGTTTTCACTTACTTGCGGAGGTTTGGCCAGAGGTAGTCCGCCGGCATCCTAACTTGTATTTGAATGTTGTAGGTTCTGGAAATTTGTATAGCAATACTACCGGTCTTGGTCCGCTTGGAATAGCCGAGCCATCTTATGAGGCGTTAATTCAGAAGAATCTTGGGAAGGATATAGATTCGGTTAGATTCTTAGGAAAATTAGGAGGTGCTGAGAAAAACTCAATTGTCGCGCGTTCGTTTATCGGAATTATAAATCCAAGCGGAAATACTGAAAACTGTCCTCTGTCGGCACTGGACTTTCAATCCCTATCGGTTCCTGTGTTCTCTGCCAAAAAATACGGAGTGATTGATACAGTTCTTGACGGTCGGACTGGAATACTGTTCAAAAACTACAAGAATTTGCCAAATTTACTTGATCATATAATTATGAATAAAGACAAGAGAGATTACCTTGCCGCTAATTGTATTCCATTTATCAGGGAACGATTTAATTTTTCAGATGTGGTAAAGGAATGGGACGAACTCTTTCGCGAACTAGATAATCCTCTATCGGTAAAGAAATTCAAGTTTAAAGATGCGGTCAATTTTGTTGAATTCTTGACAATCCTAAATGGGTTTTTTGTCAGAATATTTAGTTTTGCAATCACATGGCCGACGGTAACCGAGATTAATGTGACCACAAGGAGAATTCTTAAAACATTGCTTGGTGCTTTAAAGCGTAGTAAGACAAAATCTTAAGTTATCTTTCAAGTAAGTAAAGCCTATGGTTCTTCTGATAACTTGGTATGTTTGTGGCAAAAACTTTTGAAAGTGATTTTATTGAAACCTTCATTTGCAATTGCTCAGACAGACTTTCCAAGTATTCAAAATTATTTATTCCTTCAAAGTACTCATTGCAAGCAATCAAAACTTTATTAGCTTTTTTAAACAAATCAATATACGGAATGCGGTCATCTGCCCTTAACTCTGTAAATGACCAGAATGCAATTACGTAGTTGATCTCATCTTCATCAATATTTGTGAATTGAAATCCCGAATTCACTGGAATTTTCACAATTTGATTGGATTTAAAATCGTCTGGCTCTTCGATTGCTGAAAATACTGCTTGCATTTCGATTGTATCTAAATTGTAAATCGTCCGTATATTTGACTTCTGTGCTAAGGAGAGAACACCTCCGAGACCGGGACCTATCTCCACGAGAACTCCGTCGTCATCAATAGGATTAACTGCCTGGTCAGAAAAAGCATTACAGAGAAGATAGTTGCGAATTAACCAATTTCTCAAGTGGTCTTCTTTTAGACCGTCGAATGATCTCTGATACCTGGAGATGGTTCTTTCAATGTTCAGCTTTGTAGCCATTGAAAGTTTAAGCAAATCTTGAACATCAAACTCGTATACATTGACTAAAGTCACAGCTTTTATAATGGGAGTGCCTGCCCATTGCCTCTCACTGATATATTCCACTTGAAATCTCAACCATGCATTCAAGTTATTCCATACCAGACTGTTTGATGGAGCGGATTTGGCAAGTCTTCTCTCGCTCTTGCGTTGTGGATATCGAATCGCCATCCACAGGTAAATCAACATCACTTTAACTGTTCTGCTACCGGGAATAATCACCGGTTTATTACTTAGTTTTAACCATTCACGAAGCACTAACCTATTGTGCCATAGCGACAACTAAACTAAAAATAACGTCCTTATGCTTTCTTCAAGAGGTATTTCGGAAATGCATTTCATGTAGACCCGAATTTTATTCACATCAGCACATAAGAACGCAGGATCTCCCGCTCTTCTTCCTTGCTCTTCGGCAACTACGTCAGTCCGCCCTGCCGCTTCACAGACAAGCTTGATTACCTCTCTTACAGAACCACCTCTTCCTGTGCCAACATTCATTGCGAGTGGGAGCGTGGTGGTGGCATCTGCTGCAGCTAGGTGAGCAGCTGCAATATCTCTCACATCAACATAATCTCTGATGCAGGTGCCGTCTGGGGTTGGATAGTCAGTGCCATAGATAACGGGTGGCTGTCCTGCTTTGAGCTTATTGATAACGATAGGGACTAGGTTCTCAACTGAGTTGTCGAGAAGCTCAGGAGCTGCCGTTCCTACGACATTGAAGAATCTTAAGGATGTTCCATGGTTGCCTGGGATAGCTAGGAACTTATTGACTTCGCCTTCGGCGGCAAGCTTTGAAGCACCATAAGGAGAGATGGGGTTCTTCTCATCACCTTCCTTGATTGGGTTTGAGTGATCTGGTGCTCCATAGACAGCTGCTGTGGAGGAGAAGATGAAGTTCTTGATGTTATGTTTTTTAACGAGCTCAAGCATCTTTGTGGTGGCATGGAAATTAACCTCAAAGTACTCATCAGGCTTCTCCATTGATTCACCAACAGCCTTAAGGGCTGCGGTGTGGACGATGCCATCTGGCTTATAGGTGGTGAGAACTTCATCAAACTTAGCGGTGTCTCGGATATCGGCAACAATGAGAGGGATCTCTTTATTGTATTTCTTCCGAAGATACTCAATCCGTGACTCAAGGCCCTGATAGAGGGAGTCATAAATGACAACATCTTTACCGCTTGCCAAGAAGGCATCTGCAACGTGAGAGCCGATATAGCCGGCGCCGCCTGTGAGAAGCCATCTTTGGTTAGCCATGGCGCGAGTCTATCGCGTCAGTGGGCGTTACTAGGCGGTGTAACCGGAGCAGGCTGTGTCGATATCGACCTCGAGCGCCTCGCCTAATCCGATGATTCGGTCGAGCTCCCGCTGGATTTTCGCAAGATTTGAATAGTTCTTAAGGGTCAACATGATTGCAAATTGCATATTGTTGGCATCGGTTGCATCAATCATTGTCTGCATATCAGAGAGAATTGCTTTGAATGGAGCTGCTGCTGCCGCATCTAAACTTGCCGCAGTATTGATATCGGACTCAACGCTATTTAAGAGGGCTTCATCCTCGTTCTTATTTGTCTCCTTGAAGATAACAGGGTTCAAGGCTGCGCAGGCCGAGGTGAGATATGGGACGGCTGGAGACTTCTTCAAGACCTTAAAGCCAATAAAGCCAACAAGGAGGACTGCGACTACCGCAGCAACCGCTGTGATCTGCTGATTCTTCTTCGATGCAAAGAAGCTAGCTGGGGCTGCTGTCTCTGTGGTGGCTTCGATTGATCCTTCTGGCTGGGCGTTATAGCCGCACTCTGGGCAGGTTTGGCCGGCGAGAAGTGATGTGTGGTCTGATGTACAAGTCATGGGTAGACGGTAAAGGTGGGGGTAGCGTGATTCAAGGAGAATTGAGTATAAGAATGGTCAGACTTTTATAGTCAACCAATAGCGCTCTTTAAACGCTTCTTGAAAGCTAATCAGTCGAGTACTACAACACCGTGAGGTGTTGTGAGGTGCACTGCGACAATACCTGATTGATCGTCATTAGTTGATGGGTCAACCCATTCGATAGTGATATCACCGAGGGCGGCAAGGATCTCATCCTTAAACCATGAACCTGCGAGTTGATCCTTATCTGCGATAACAATCTTCTCAATCTCAGAAAGTGGTGTGCCATCCTGTGATGGGTGATCTGTTGTGAGCCACTGGATAAAGAATGGGAATTCACGGACCTCAGAGATCTCTTTAACTCCAAGTTGCTTCCACTTGAGATCACTTCCTGCTGGACGTGTGCGATGTCCTTCTACTGCAGGGCGACCAAACTTCTCTTCAAATGGTGTGATGTCTTTTGTGGAGAAGACCCAGGTGAACCATCCGCCACCTTCATTTGCCTTCTGTGAAACAGCCTTACCCCATGGAGTTGACTCTGTTGATGGGTGATCGAGAGGACAGACCACCTCGATGTATTGACCATTCTTGAGAGCTGCTGTGAAGTTACGTGTTCCAAAGCGTGGGTGGATTCCCCCATCGACAAAGGTGGAGCCAAGGCGTGAGCCGAGGCGCTGCACAGTGTCAGATAGTTGATCGTGGGAAGTCACATAAGAGACATGGTCTAAACGCATGGCCAAATTATTCACCACCAAATGGGGTGCCAATTACCACTGTGAAGTGGTCGTTGATGGTTTCCCGCCCTACCTACAGCGCAGCCCCTTAGGGGGTAACTTCCCGGTGAGGTAGAAGGCATCTACAGCATCATCGATACAGGCGTTGCCACGCCCCTGTCCGGTGTGGCCATCGCCGACATAGGTCAGAAGCTGCGAGTTAGGCAGGAGCTTTCCAAGCCCCTTCGCCCACTCATAGGG
>JACCDH011142532.1_pt1 | contig 19517 bp, 12 predicted proteins | sample 7442481 | NCBI WGS metagenome assembly JACCDH01 (sample SAMN15323433, study PRJNA562643) | freshwater metagenome | isolation source: river surface water | place: USA:Blue River Watershed | collected 2017-08-15 | reverse complement strand
CTTCGGAGACCCGCCTTGCTGATACCGTCATTTACGCAAACCGCCAACGGCTACACGGTGCGGCTTGGTCTGGATGCCAGCCGCATCAGCACCGGCTACGACTCCTATGACCTGACGCTCAGCTTCGACCCCGCCAAGCTGCGGCTGATCAGCGACGAATTCGCGGGCGACCTGAAATTCGTCAACCGTAATGATCTCGCCAGCGGCCGCTTGGTGATTTCCGGGGTCAGCAGCACGCAGCGCCTGCCGGCCAGCACGGCCATCGGCACCCTCAGCTTCGAGAGCCTCGCGCCTGGCCCGCTGGTGATGACGGTCAGCCGGCTGAACGTGAACGGATTTACCTTTGTCACCAGCACCAGTCCGCTGACGATCAACAGCAGCACGCCCGGTGGCACCAGCGGCGGCGGTGGCGCTGACCTCACGGCGCCCACGCTCAGCACTTCCGACCCGGCCAGCGGCAGCAATGTCAGCCCGGGCAAGGAATTGATTTCGCTGAGCTTCAGCGAGGCGGTGGTACGCGGCAGCGGTACCGTGGTGCTGAAGACCGCGTCTGGCACCACGATAGAGAGCTTTGACATCAGCACCAGCCCGCGCATCTCGCTGACCGGGCCGGTCGTCACGCTTGACCCGGTCGATAACTTCGCCAGCAACAGCAGCTACCAGCTGGTGCTACCGGCCGGTGCCTTCCGTGATGCCGCGGGTAACCCGTATGCCGGCGCTACCATCGCCTTCACGACATCTGCCTCGACCACGGACGTCACCGCACCCGCGTTGGCCCTGGTGACGCCCGCCAGCGGCACCAATGGCGTGGCCACCGATGTGAAGATCGTGCTCAAGTTCAGCGAGGCCGTTGCGCTGGGCAGTGGCCAGATCCGCCTGTTGGGCACCGGCGGTGCGCTGGTGCAGGCCTTTGACGCAAACAGCAGTGGCGTCACCATCGCGGGCGACACGATCACGCTCGCCCCCTCTGTCGAGCTGGCCAAGGCCAGCACCTACACACTGCAACTGCCGCGCGGCGCCATTGTGGACAAGGCTGGCAATGCGTTCGCGGGCTTGCCGAGCTATCAGTTCACCACCGCGGCGCTGGCCGCCGGCGAGTTACGCATCACACTGGACCGCACCAGCGTTGACGAGGGTGGCACCGTCAACGTGACCTTGCGCGCAACGACCACCGCGCCCGGCACCGCGCTCAGCTACAGCCTGAGCGGCATTGGCAGCCATGATCTGGATGGCACAGCCATGGCTGGCACCTTGCGGCTGGACAGCGCGCGCACCGCGGAGCTGAGCATCAAGCTACGTGCCGACGATGTCACCGAAGGCACCGAGACCCTGGTGCTGAATGTGGCCGGTGTCACCGCCAGCGTCAGCATCAGCGATACCTCCCGCGCCAGCACAACACCTCAGACCCTCAAGGGGGCGACCGGCGCCGAAGTATTCCTGTTATCTACCGGTGTGGACGTCGTCGATGGTGGCCCCGGCCAGGACACCGCCTTCGTCAATGGCCAGGCATCGGATTTCAAGATCACGCGGCAAGGTATCAGCGTCTTCATCGCGCAGGAAAGCTCGCAGAACATCGATACCCTGGTCGGTATCGAGCGGGTGGAATTTGCCGATCGCTCAGTCGCGCTGGATACCGAGGGTGGTCCCGGTCAGGCCTACCGTATCTATCAGGCTGCCTTTGACCGGGAGCCGGACCTGGCCGGTCTGGGCTACTGGATTTCGCGCATGGACCAAAAAATGGACATGATCGAACTGGCGCAGCGTTTCGTCGACTCGGCTGAATTCCGGACGATCTATGGGACTCAGCCGACCAATGCAGATTTCGTCTACAAGCTTTACCAGAATGTCCTCGACCGTGCGCCTGACCAGGCAGGCTATGCGTGGTGGGTCAACCAGATGAACACCGACCCCTCAAAATCCCGCGCCAAAGTGCTGGCCGATTTCTCGGAGAGCACCGAGAACAAGACCGCGCTGGCAGGGCAGTTAGACGACGGTGTTGAGTTTCTGCCCTGGCTGGGCTAATCCCATCCAGACCCGGACGCGACATCCAGGCGTGAAGGTCTCACGCTTCGCCTTAGTATTTCTGCAAGCTGCGGCTTAAACCTGCGGTCGAAGTGTCGATACACTTCTCACCACCGCCCGCTGTCGGACAGCAGCTTAGCATCTTGGAAATACCATGGCTGATACCAACCGCTTGCAGAAGTTTTTCCTGGCCTTCTACGGACGCCCGGCCGACCCGGCCGGCCTGAACTATTGGTCCAGCCAGATGGATGGCCGCCTGAAAAGCCAGGACATTGCGCTGGCCGCAGCGCTCGGCTCCACCGACCAGGCCGAGTTCCGTACCCTGTACGGCAATACACCCACCGTGGCTGCCTTCACGAGCGCCGTCTATCAAAACCTGTTCGGCCGCCCGGCAGAGACCGCCGGCATCGCCTACTGGCAGAGTCGCTATGATGCCGGCATACGCGCCGGCTACACGGCCGATGAAGTGCGCGCCATCATGATTGTCTGGATCATTGACGGTGCCCAGGGCAGTGATTCGGTCGCGGTCATTAACAAGGCCGCGCTGGCTGGCGAGTATTCACGCCAGTTGGCCGCGCGCAGCATTGGCATCAACAATGATGATCTGCCGGCGATGAAGACCCTGTTCGCCGGTACCGGTAACGATGCCTGGTATTCATCGTCCGCGCCGCGCGTGACGGAATTCGTCACACTGGCAGCGCAAAACGACACGCTGCAAGACAAGCTCAATGCACTGTCTGCCTCCACCACACAAAAGCCTTCACCGACCGCACAGCGCGCATCATTGTCGTATTCAAAGAACTTCGTCATGGAGTTCGAGCGCAATAACGGCACCATCGTTGACAGCCTGACCATCACCCTCTCGGGTGACAGCTTCAAAGGCGATTTTGGTGCCAAGCTGGGTACCGTGACCGGCGTGCCCGCGGGCCTGACCGCGCAGCTGGTCAAGACCTCAGACACCACCGCACGCCTGACCTTGACTGGCACCGCCACCGCACACACCGAAGCCGCCACCGTCAAGACCCTGAAGATCGCCTTCGCCGACGCCGATTTCCACAGCGTGCCGGCCGCGACCATCGAGAATGCCGTGCGCGATAACCTCGTCATCGGCTTCATTGACGCCTATTTGTATGAAAGCAGTGGCGTGCTCAAGTCCAGCGCCTCCAGCTTTACTAGCGCGATCACCGTTGACCTGCTGACCGACAAGCTGAGCTTCGGCAGCAACGATGGGCGCTTGATCGCCGGCCAGGTACGCTCGATTAGTGGCGTTGACCTGAGCGATGCCAGCAGCGGCGGCGTATCGGTACCTGCCACGGTCACCGTCAGTGTGAAAGGCGATGATGCCGCTAATCGTATCGTGGCCTCCTATGTCGGCGACCGCATTGAAGGTGCCGGCGGTGACGACACCCTGATCGGCGGCGCCGGTATCGACCGCTTTGTGTTTGCCAGCAGCGCAACCGGCAATGGCAGCGACCGTATCCAGAAATTCAAAGTCGGCGCCGGTGGCGATATTCTCGACTTGTCTGCTTTTCTCACCAAGACCGGTACCAGCAATGTCAAGACCCTGGTCGCCAGTGCACCCACCGCCACCGGCAACAAATGGGCGACTGGCGACGTGGTCGTGATTGAAGGCGCCAATCTGACGACACCGACCGCCGTTGCCGCCCTGTTCGACACGGATGGCGCCGGTACCGGCACAGGCGTGCTGGCCACCCCCACCACGGTATCGAAAGCCGTGCTGATCACGGCGGATGTGACGGGTGACGCTTACCTGTGGTACCTGGTCAAGAGCGGCAATGTCACCACCACGGTCAACGCCAACTCGGTCGTCGCCGCGTCCGACATCACACTCGTGGGTGTGCTCGAGGGCGCAAACAGCTTTGGGCTGGTGCCGATGGTGGCGACTAATTTCGCCTGATACTCATGATGCAAGCGTACCTTCGCTGAGAGCACCCATGTTCAACACCACCCTCGAGAAACTCGGCACCGGCAGCTGGCGGCTGAGCGTACGCGCGGATGCGGCCCGCTTTACCGCTGGTATCAGCGCCTACGATATTGGCCTGCGCTTTGATCCGAGCAAAGCACAACTGACCACTGCCAACATGCGTTTTGGCGGCGAATTCCAACAGATCAATGACACCCAGCTGGCCAACGGCTTGCTGCTGGCCGCTGCTATCAGCGTCACGCCGCAAGCGGTGAGCACTCCGATTGCCGTGTTTGATTTCACGAACGTCAGCAATGATCAGCTGCTGGTAGGCCTGAATCGCCTGGACATTAATGGCACCAGCATCGCCGGCAGCAAGAACATCGCCTATGTCAGCAGCCAGCGTCCGGCTGGCCAGACCCTCACCGGCAGCAGTGGTACCGACCGACTGGCCTCCACCACGGGCAACGACAGTATCGATGGCGGTGCCGGGCGCGACACCGTCAGCTATAGCGGTGCCGCCAGCGGCTATGCGGTCTATCGCTCGGCCACCCATGCTGTGGTCACAGATCTGGCCACCGGCGCACAAGACACACTGAGCAACGTAGAACGACTGCAGTTCAACGACCGCGACTATGCAATCGACATGGACGGCGCCGCCGGCAAGGCCTACCGGGTGTACAAAGCAGCGTTTAATCGTGACCCGATGCAGGGCGACACCGCCGGGCTGGGCTTCTGGATCAGCCGAATCGACGCCGGCATGGACATGGTGGAGGTTGGCGCACGCTTCATCGACAGCGCAGAATTCCGCACTCTCTATGGCAGCAATCCATCGAACGCCGACTTTCTCACCCGCGTCTATCAGAACGTGCTGGGCCGCACACCGGATGCTGGCGGCTACCAATGGTGGTTGAATGAATTGAACACCAACCCCAGCAAAACGCCGGCCAAGGTCCTGGCTGATTTTGCAGAGTCGGCAGAAAACCGGGCCAATGTTGCCGATCTGGTTGGAAGTGGTGTGTATTTCGACCCCTACGTTGCTTGATGCGCTGACCGGGCAGATCCCCCGCTGCCAAGCAAAACTTACCTCAGGAAACAAAACGGACATATTTGCCGAGTAGTCTCCGCCGGTTGACCCCACACCGAGGAGACCTCCATGTATACCAACGCAGCGCAACTCAAGATCACCCAGACCGCCCGGATGGACAGCAAGTCAGGCGCCGGCGGCTCAGAGGTCGTTGCCGTCGAGGGCGGCAAATTCTTTGTCACCAATGGCGCCACCGAGAAGATCGATGTCTTCAACAGCAGCGGTAGCCTGTTGCAATCGATTAGCCTGTCGGACCTGATTGGCTACAACGGTGTGAATTCGGTCGCCGTCAAAAACGGCATCGTGGCTGCCGCTGTCCAGTTGCGCGGCACCTTTGGCGGCACCACCACCCAGGGCGTGGTCGTGCTGATGGATGCAGCCACTGGCACCCGCTTGAATACGGTACAAGTCGGCTACGACCCCGACATGGTCACGTTCACGCCGGATGGCAAAAAGATCCTGGTCGCCAACGAAGGCGAACCGGATGCGAACTTTGACGCACCGGGCTCGGTATCCGTCATCGATGTCAGTACCGGCGCCGCGCGCGCGACCGTGACCGATGTCAGCTTCGCCAGCCTGAATGGCACCGAGGCGGCGCTGCGCGCACAAGGCGTGCGTATTTTTGCGGGCAAGACCGTCGCGGCCGACTTTGAGCCTGAGTACATCGCCGTCAGCGCCGACAGCAGCCGCGCCTTCGTGACCCTGCAAGAGAACAATGCAGTCGCCGAGATTAATCTCGCCACACTGGCCGTCACCGCCGTGCGCAGCACCGGCACCACCAATCACAGCCTGGTGGGCAATGAACTCGACCCGTCCGACAAAGACGGCATCAAGATCGGTAACTGGCCCCTGTTGGGTCTGCGCCTGCCGGACTCGATCGCTACGTTCGATATCGGTGGTACCACCTACTACGCCACCGCCAACGAAGGGGATGACCGCGGCGAGGCCAAGCGCCTGAGCACGCTGACGCTGGACGCCACCCGCTTCCCGACCGGCGCCACCCTGAAGGCCGACAGCGCCGCTGGCCGCATCAACATCTCGACCATTGACGGCGACACCGATGGCGACGGCGACTATGACGCGCTGTATAGCTATGGCAGCCGTTCGTTCACGATCTTCAATGCTCAGGGCACCCAAGTGTTTGACAGTGGCGCCGATTTTGAAAAAGCCATCGCACAGTTCCGCCCGACGGTTTTCAACGAAGACCAGAACGACAAGGTGCTCGACTCCCGCTCTGACAACAAGGGCCCCGAGCCGGAGGCCATCGCTGTCGGCCAACTCGGCGACCAGATGTATGCATTCATTGGCATGGAACGCGACAGCGGCCTGTTCGTCTACAACGTCACAACCCCGGCCAACGCCAAATTCGTCGCCTACATGAATAACGCTAGCGCCGGCGATGTCGGCCCGGAAGTGATCCGTTTCATTGATGGCCGCAGCAGCGGCACCGGTGCACCGCAATTGGCAATCGCCAATGAGATCTCGGGTACCACCACGCTGTACACAATCCATCAGATTCCGGATGGCAGCAGCGTGATCGCCTTCGGCGCCAGTGGCCACGCCGCCACCATTCACCGCCTGTATGACGGCATCCTGAACCGCAACGGCGATCTGGCCGGTACCGGTTATTGGGTCTCGCGTATGGAAAAAGGCAGCACGATCACCGAGGTCGCGCGCGCGATGCTGGGCTCGACCGAGGCGGCATCGCTGGCCACGCTGAGCAATGATGGTTTCATTGAGCAGATGTACCAGCGCATCCTCAACCGCAGCGCCGACAGCGCCGGCAAGACCTACTGGACCGGCAAGCTGGGCGCCGGCACTAGCCGCGGCGAGCTGGTCGCCAACATTGCCGACAGCGCGGAAGCCAAGCTGATCGGCTTGGGTCAGGCTGCTGACGGTATCGAGTACACGCCCTGGCTGGGCTGATCGAGTCGCCTCCTGGTGCGCGACCGGGCTGACGGGCCCGGTCGTTTGCCAGCGGCCTGAGCGCTCGCCCGAAACTTGCCCGTATCTGATCGGAGGTGCGCCTGATACTGGCGCGCTTCGGGCACACAGTGCACTCAGTCAGCGCGTGCCAGTACCAACACGATATTCCCCAGCGTTTCATCACTGCCCGCCACCGTACCGACCGGGTCCCAGCAAGCGCTGAAGCAGCACGCCCGGATGACAGCACCGGCTTGGTCCGCAAAGTCCAGTAATTCGCGCACCGCGAATTCGCGATGATGGAAATGTGCATCCCAGTTACCGCCACTGGCCGGATACACCGCCTGCGGGTTGGCGTGTTGCTGTATTTTTTGCAGATTCTCGCGCCGAAAAAAATTCGGCGTGGTCAGGTACAGCACCCCATCTTCCGTCAGCAGCGACAACAAGAATCGCAGTAGCTCCACCGGGTTCACCACCAGGTGTTCCAGTACCTCGCAAAACAGCAGATGGGTATAACGCGGCAACGCGGCGGTCAAGGATGCAAACTGCTCAGGCGCCTGCAGATCGACCGTGTGCCAGTCACTGGCGCCGAGCTTGTTCAGCGCAACCTCGGCGGTGAAGCCGATGTAATCCTCGGGTACCGGCCGATCGGCAATCGCCAGTGTCGCTTGCGGAAAAAACTGCCGATACAGGGCGCTGAAGTCCGACGCGCCAAATTCCAGGATACGTGTCCCTTCGCGCTCGGCACCCAGGAGGGCGAGCGCATTGAGGGTCTCAAAAAACCGCCGCTGATGGATGCGGCCATAGTCTTGCTGGCCAATGATCAGCGGGTAAGCCGGGTTCTCAAATAGCTCACGCCAGCGGGCCGTGTAAGACGCCCAGTCAATCGCGGTCGATGCGGCCAGCGCCGACGACAAGGCCTGCTGCATCGGCGTGAGCGCAATCGCAGGTAGTGCGGGCGGCGTGAGTGCGGGCGGCGTGAGTGCAGGCGCCGCTGTCACCCCCCGGGTATCGCCGGCCAGCCGGCTGGTGAGTGCGGCAAATTCCGGAGAATCACTGAGCGCCTTCAACAAACCTGCAGCATCCAGCTGACCGGTAGCGAGTTGCGCAGTGTAAGTGGCCAGGCCCTCGGCGTCTGGCGCGCGCTGCAATACCGTGCGATACGCCAGCTCAACCAACTCGGCGTGACGCGAAGCATCACCAGAGAACAGTTTGCGCAACATAAGAAGACCTGAAAAAGCGCTCATGTTACCGCATGGTAAAACTGATCTGGTTCAAGCAGCGTCCGCATGCATCTGACGCATAACGCTCAATCCTCTGGCAAGTGGACAGGGACGGTTTCGACCGCCTCTCGCAAGCGGTCGCGGCTCAGATGGGCGTAGCGGCTGGTGGTGCGGATATCCGCGTGCCCCAGCAACTGCTGCACCTCATACAAGCTGCGGCCAGCGTTGACGAGAAAGCTGGCAAAACTATGCCGCAGATCATGAATACGAAAATCTGGCAGCCCCGCACGTTTTCGGCAGGTATCCCAGCTGTAATAGATGGAGACAAAAGGCTTGCCGGTAGCGGGATTGGCAAACACATAGACCTGCGCAGGCAACGCCTCCGCGCGCAAGGCCATCAAGACCCGAATGGCCTCCGCAGACAGCGGCACATGGCGCACCTTGCCTGATTTGGTTTTCGGAATGCGCCAGAGCCGCTGCTCGAGATCGACATCCACCCACTTGGCGTCAAGCACCTCGCGCTTGCGCGCACCGGTCAGGATCAGGAAGGGAATGATCGAGCCCAACCGGGTATTCGGGCTATGTATGATTTCACCGAGCAAGACCTTGGACTGCGCTGGCGTCAGAAAGCGCTCGATGCGATTGTCATCCTTCAGGTTTCCCAAATCCTTGGCCGGATTGCTTTGCATGCCATCGATGTTCCATCGAATCGCCAGTTTGAGCCCATAGCGCATCAAGACCAGAAAACGATTGCAAGTGCCCGGCGCGTATTGCGCTTCCCGCATCTTGCCAACCACGGCGGCAATGTCCTTGGCGGTGAGCTGCACCATGACTCGGTCGCCCAGGTGGGTGATGACATGGTTTCGGATCATGGACTCGTCCGTACACCAGCTACGCTTGTAACTTTTTACGTAGGGCAAGTAATGATCGATAAAGAAGGTCTTGACTGACATACCTTCCACCCGCTGCAGGTCTACCTTGGGATCTTGTCCGGCGTGAACCTGGCGCAGTGCCGCACGCGCCAATTCTCTCGCCTCCTCCACGGTCAGCACCTGCGCATCGCCCAAGGTCAGCACCTTGGCCTTGCCATTCACCCGGTAGCGAACCCGATAATTCATCCGGCCGTTGGCCAAGACATCGACATAGAAGCCGCGCAGCACCCCATCAAACACTTCGAGATGTGCCCGCTGCGGCGGACAAGTCAGTGTGCGTACGAGCTCACGAGTCAGAATCTGCGCCGACAATGACGACTCCCCTCATCGAAAAATGAAATCATGTGCGTCGGAAACATCGCAAAAAAGCAATGTCATTGAATGAACCCGCCCATGATTTTTCCGAAGGAATCATCAAGAACTGTCGTTGAAGCAAAACTTTATCGTTATGGCGTCGTTGGCAATTGAGAAATCTCCAAGTCTTGCAAAAAAAACATGAAAAACACCGGCCTCTGACAGGCCTGACCGCAAACGATCGACAAGCGGCTGGCAGCTTTCATGACTGGCTTGTCATCCAATGTTCACCTGAGCTTCATGGAAATGCCACCGTACTGACACATTGCGACCCTAGGATGTCGACTCTTGTCTAAATGCAAGAGTGTGCACATGCGTCATTGGGGCTCAAAAAACAAAAAGAAGGGACGCATCGAGATCATCCCGATGATCGACGTGATGATGTTCCTGCTGGTTTTCTTCGTGCTCTTGAGCCTGAACGTGATACCGGGCTTTGGCTTCAAGACCCAGCAACCCACGTCCTCCTTCACCGCCAACCTGCCGACGGATAACCAGCGCGTGGTCATCACGCTGTCCCAAGACCAAATCGCCGTTGACGGCGACACCACGAGTGCCGGGCAGATCGCCGCCCTGGTCGGCAACAAGGCGAGCGGCGATCGTCGCGCCCGCATCATTCTCAATGCCGACAAATCCGTCGACGTGCAAAGGATGATCGATGTCATGGATGAGCTCAAAGCCGATGGCTGGCATGCAATCTATCTATCAGCGCTTAAAAAGCCTTGAGAGAGCCTGCCCGGTGCCTGACTTCCGAGCATTGCTGGAATTTCGGCATGAGGCCGTCCGCCACCACTGGGCTCTGCTGTGCACACTGCTCAGCGCCGCCTTGCTCGTCCAGTGGCCGCCGCGAGTGCTGCCGCCGGCACCGAGTGAAGAGGCCTTGCCGCTGCAATGGCTGAGCGACGCCGCGCCCTTGACTATCGCCGCACCTTTGTCCGTGTCGATACCGGCGCCGTCGGCGACAACGAGTTCAAGGCCTTCCTGTCCTACTCCAAGTCACAGGTCAACAAATTCAAGGGCCCAGGCGGTGCAGACCGTGATCACATCGATGTTGGCGCCGAAATGAAGATCGACGCTGACACCAAGATCTCGACCAGCTTCCTCTACAACTACGCTATCAACAACAATTACCGCACCCTGACCAAAGCCCAGATCGCCAGCAGCGGCCGCGGACTGGACTATGGCTCGGTCGCGCCGCAGCACCTGCCCGGTGTGAACGGGACCGCCCAGAGCGAATCCACACCGGCTGACGGTTTTTATCGCTTCGCCATCAACCCCTTTGAAAACTCCCTGTGGACGGCGCGCTTGTCGCATCGCGTCAATGACAAGCTGGCAGTCTCGGCCGAGCCCTACTTCTGGTACGGCTATGGCACCGGTGGTGAGCAACTGACACGACTTGCTGAAGGCGGTGCCACCGGCGCCAGCCGCCTCAGCGGTGGCCTCAGAGACATGAATGGTGACGGCGATGTGCTCGACACCGTCATGGTCTATCGCAGCAGCGTCACCCGTACCAACCGCCCGGGCATCACGCTCAAGTCCAGCTACCAGATGGACAATCACCAGATCAATGCGGGTATCTGGTTCGAGCGCGCCGATCACAAGCAGACCCAGCCGGCCACCACGATCGACAACAACGGCAACGCCGCTGATCCATGGCTGCGCAACACCAATGTCCTGCTACGCCGCGCTGACGGCTCGGTCTATCAGGGCCGCGACCAGCTCACCATCAGTACAGCGCGCTCGATCTTCCTGCAAGACAGCATCTCATTGATGTCTGATCAGCTGAACCTGGTCATCGGCGTTAAAAATGCCAGCATCAACCGCGATTTCACCAACTACGCCAACGAAGGCACCAACGCCGGCAGCGGTGGCAATAGCGGCATCCACTACAACGTCGATAAAACCTACAGCAAGCTGCTGCCGAGCTTTGGCCTGCGCTTTGCACTGAGCGAGCAGCAGTCGCTGTTCTTCAATGCGGCACAGAACTTCAAGGCACCGGGTAATTTCTCGTACCAGAACCTGGCGCGTGGCGGCACCTATGTGAATGGTGTGCTGAGCGGTGCAACCGTGTCCCATCCGAACGTCGCAGCAGAAACCTCGAATAACTTCGATCTCGGCTATCGCATGGCGAATGATCAGATGACGCTGTCGGGTTCGGTGTTCTATATCGGCTACCAGAACCGCATCGCCTCCGCCTATGACCCGGTCAATGCCTTCAGCACCGATTACAACGTCGGCAATGTCAAAACCCAGGGTGCCGAGCTGGAGTCCGGTTTGCGGCTGAGCCAGCACTGGTCGGTGTATGGCTCACTGACTTACCTGAAGTCAGAGATGCAATCCAATCTGCAGCCTGCCAATGGCGTCTTTGAAGCCACGGCCGGCAAACAGTTGCCCGACACTCCGAACTGGCTGGCTGGCCTCGCGCTCAACTACACCGACGGTCCCTTCTTTGGCTCGCTGCAGGCCAAGCACACCGGCAAGGTCTATTCGACCCTGGTGAACGACGAGAGTCTGGACGGCTACACCGTACTTAACCTCGCCACTGGCTACCGCTTCGAGTCCAGCAGCTTCTTCAAGAACCCAATGCTGCGCTTAAACGTGGCCAACCTGCTGAATGAAGACTACCTGCGCATCAACTCCGGCAGTGGCAGCCTGTTCACCACACGCGCCCTCGGTGCCGGTGGCCGGGCACCTGCTTACTATGTGGGTGCACCACGCTTTGCCAGCGTGACCCTGTCATCCGACTTCTGATAGGGGAAACCGCATGGAGCACCTGCACGAACTGACCTTTGTCCTGTTGTATGCGGCGCTCGCCGTCGTGGTTTACTTTGCTGTCGAGCGCGGTCTGTTCTACTGGGCATGCAGCCGCGATTTCGCTGCGCTCAGGCAGGTCGCTCCGGGCAAGGCGCTGGCGCAAGCCAGCGCCCGTCCGGGCTCAATCACGGCGGCCCTGCTGGCAGCGGCAGCCGAGGGACTCACCAACGCGTCCAGCAGTGCACGCGCCGAGGATCTGACCGAAAAAATTTACATTGACGCCCAGCGTCGCATGAACCGGCACTTGTGGGTCTTTGACACCATCATCACTGCGGCGCCTCTGCTCGGGCTGCTGGGCACGATACTGGGCATCTTCGATACCTTCAACACCCTGGCACGCTCCGGCATCTCAGATGCGCAAGGGGTCAGCGCTGGCATTGGCGCTGCCCTGCTGGCCACCGCCTTGGGCATCGTGGTCGCGCTGCTCGGGCTGTTCGTCTACAACGCCTTGCAAAACCAGGCTGAGCATTTGCTGGACGACGTAAAGCTCATGCTGCTTGATCTGCAACCACATCATTAACCATGGTTTATGCTCCGCGTGCGTCGAATTGGCCCGGCGCATGCGGATCTTTTTTTCAGGGGACTGAGATGAGCACTTTCCTGCTACGCAAACTGCCAGCCCTCGCGCTGGTGGCCTTATCGCTATGTGCCCCAGCCCTGCAGGCTGGCGAAGCCGTGATGCTGCGAGTGCTGGCCTTCAATGACTTCCATGGCTATGTCGCACCGCATGGTGCCGTCGCGCTAGAGCGCCAGCTGACCGCCTTGCGGGCCGAGGCCGACCATCACGTCACAGTGTCGGCCGGTGACATGATCGGTGCCTCGCCACTGGAATCCTCGCTGTTTCGCGACGAGCCCACCATCGAGGTCATGAACCAGCTGGGGCTGGACATCGCCGCTGTCGGCAATCATGAGTTCGATCGCGGTTTCGCCGAGCTACAGCGGCTGCAGCGTGGTGGCTGCGCCAGCAGCGGTATCAGCGAACGCTCGCAGTCCTGCCGTGGCCCGGACCAGGCGTATGCCGGCGCCCGCTTCAGCCTGCTGGGCGCCAATGTGATCGGCAGCGATGGCCATCCGGTATTCAAGCCAGTCGAAATACGCCATTACGATGGTGTGCCGGTTGCCTTTATCGGCGTCGTCACCCGCAGCACGCCCTCACTGGTGCCGCCGTCTGGCGTGCGCAGCCTGCGTTTCATCGATGAGGTGGATGCAGTCAACCGCACCGTGCGCGCACTGCGACGCGATGGTGTACGCGCCTTCATCGTCATCATCCACGAGGGGGGCTTTGTTGACCGCAACGACAACGATCCCGCCTGCCCGAGCGCGCGCGGTGCGGTGTTTGCCATGGCCGAGCGCTTCGACCCGGCCGTCAAGGCGATTTTCAGCGGTCATACGCATCAGGAATACCGTTGCCTGCGCAAAGGCCGCTTGATCATGCAGGCCGGCTCATATGCGCGCGTGTTGTCGCGCGCGGATCTGGCACTGGACAAGCAGAGCGGCGAGATTGATCTCGCGCGCTCAGCCTTCGATAACCTGCCACTGCGCGCGCCCGACACCACCGACGCGGCTACCGATAGCCCGGTTGCTCTGCTCGTCAAACACTACACTGAACTGGCAAAGCCGCTGGCGGATCAGGTCGTGGGCAAGATCGCCGCCGGCTTTGACCGCAGCCCGATCAACGGCACCAACTCCGTACTCGGCGCATTGGTGGCCGATACTCAGCTGGCCGCCACTCGCGCTGCCACTGAGGGCGGTGCACAGATCGCATTCATGAACAGCGGCGGCCTGCGCGCTGACCTGCGTTGCGAGAATGGTCCATGTGAAGTTCGCTTCCGTGACCTGATCACCACCCAGCCCTTTTCGAATGCGCTGGTAACGCTCAGCCTCAGCGGCACCCAGCTGCAGGCCTTGCTGGAACAGCAGGTTCGTGCCGATCGCATCGCATTGCTGCAACCGAGTGCAGGCTTTCATTACCGGCTTGACCCGACAGCGCCGGCTGGCCAGCGCGTCAGTGCCATGACACTGCATGGCCAGCCGATACAGCCGCTTGGCAGCTACCGCATTACCGTCAATGCCTTCCTTGCCGAGGGAGGCGATGGCTTCACCGTGCTCAAACAGGGCAGGCAGCGCGTGACCGGCATCATTGATGTCGAGGCAACCGCTCGCTATCTACAGCAGCACATTCCTTCGCCAGATACGACACCCCGTCTGGCGATTGCTGCCCAAGCACCCAAAGACTGAATCCAGCGCCAGCGATCTACGGCGCAAATGGCGTGGGATCGGCTTTTACCCGGATCAGCTGTATCGGCATCGCCGACAGCAGCTGGTCCGCAGGCGCGGGCGACACTCGCGCCAGTGGCAGTCTGGTCGCTTCTGGTGCTTGCCAGCGCAGCATCATGCGGCGGCTGAGGTTGGTACTCGCTGGCCGCATCACATGCGCCATGGCATCCGCCGCAGAATTGGCAGCAGCCACCAGCGTCTGGTTGCTGAGGTGCGCATAACGTTGCGTTGTCTTCACCTGTGCATGGCCAAGAATACGCTGCACTTCATACAGGCTGCGGCCCTGATTGATCAGCAGGCTGGCAAATGAATGGCGCAAATCATGCACCCGCACATCCGGCAAACCGGCACGTACGCGCGCGGTATGCCAGCTGTAATACATCGACACAAACGGCTTGCCGGTTTCCGGATTGGCAAAGGCATACGGACATTCGGGCAGACGCGGCATGCTCTCGAGCACGGCCACCGCACCATCTGACAAGGGCACATGACGTGCCTTGCCGGACTTGGGCAGCGGTATGCGCCATAAGCGCCGTTCCAGGTCAAAGTCTTGCCACTTTGAATCCAGCAGCTCGCGCTTGCGTGCACCGGTCAGGATCAACATCGGCACGATGTACTTCAGCATCGGGTTATCACTGTCGCACACAGCGGCATACAGGCGCTGCCCTTCATCTACCGACAAATAGCGTTCACGCTGATTGTTTTCTTCCAACAGGCGTACACCTTTCGCCGGATTACTCGTCACGCCAGGAATCTGCCATTTCAGTGCCAGATTAAACAGATAGCGCAACAGGATGACCAGCCGGTTCGCCGTTCCCGGTGCAGCGCCCGACGCATGACGCCGACGGTGCAGCTCGAACACATCCTCGGTACGGATCTCATCCAGATAACGCTTGCCGAGATGCGGCAGCAGGTGATTGTTCAGCAGGCTGACATCGGTTTTCCAGGAGCGCTTGTAATGCCGCGCATAGGGCACATACCGTTCCGCGACAAACTGCGCCAGCGTGGGCACCTGACGCGCTACCACCCGGTCATCTGCCGGGCTCTCGCCCATGGCAATCCGGCTGCGCGCCTTGTCAGCGAGCTGGCGCGCCTGATTCAGGGTTACGTCATCCGCATCCGCTAGCCGGAACTGTCGGGTGCGACCGCGCACATCCTGATAGCGCAGGTAATAAGTTTTGCCGCCCGACTCGCGCACCTCCAGCATCAGCTTGCGCGTCTGCGTATCAAACAGATCGAGCTTGCGCTTGCCCGGCGGGCAAACGGTTTCCTGGATCAGTGTGGTCGTCAGCAGAACTTTCATGAGTTGATTGGCAAGTCAATAAAGGCAAAGCGATCAGGCCGTTGACCCCATCGCCACGCGCATCAGACATCAAGCGCGCAATATCACCGTTATAAACCCGGGACTGGCTCAATAACTGAGCCATGGTATGGATAAAGTAACCAATAGTGGTACGACTGTCGAGCGCATCAGCACGAAGCCCGCACTGCGCAAGGGCTTGGAAGCCATCTTATTGGTATTAAAAATGTAATTAAATTATTCGATTGTTATGAAACCAAGCTTATCCTGTCACTGCCCCTGGTGCAGCGGCTCGCGGCTACCTGAGCAGCCGGCGACTGTCGCACCGACCGACCAGCCGCGCGATGATGTCCGTACTGATCCAGGCATGTTGAAGCCGGAAGACATCGGCCGCGCGGCCATCATCCCGCCGGCGAACAAGCCCCTGCTGGGCAGCGCCGACATCATTCGGCAATTGCGCACGCAATGGAGCGGCATCTTCGATGGCACTGTCTGGCAATGGCAGCAGGCGGGTGACATCATTTACTCGATACCCGATGCGCCCTTGCAAAATGGTGGCTATGAAGTCGCCGGCTTCCTGCGCATGGCGGAATCACGCAAGCAGCTGATTCGTCGCTGCTTCGAATTGTGGGATGACCTGATCGCAAAAAACCTCACTGAGCGCGATCAGGTCGACCATCAGCAAATTCAATTCGCTTTTTCTACCCGCACGCTGGATGACGGAACTTATTCCTCCCCCAGCCTCGTTCCCGGCGGGATCAATCCCTATGCGCCGCGTGCCGGCAGCTATGCGCTCACGCGCGCCGAGGTCTGGCTCAATGCCTACTGGCCCACCCATGATCGCGACAGTGATTTCTACTTCGGCAGCTATGCCATCACCACGGCCATTCACGAAATCGGGCATGCGCTGGGGCTCAGTCATCCTGGCACCTACAACGCCAATGATGGTTCAATCATCACTTACGCCACTGCTGCCGAGTTCGCACAAGACACACAGGCGTATAGCCTGATGTCGTATTTTCTGGCCAATGCCGACGGCAGCGGCAGCGATCACTGGGGGCGGGATCTGGCGTGGCGCTATCCACAAACCCCCATGTTGTATGACATCGCCGCGATTCAGGCCATGTATGGCGCTGATTTCGGCACCCGTGCCGGCGACACGGTGTATGGCTTCAATGCCACCGCCGGAAACAACGTCTACGACTTCGTCGCCAACCCTGAACCGGTGCTGGCGATCTGGGACGGCGGCGGCATCGATACGCTGGACGCATCAGGCTATCCACAGAACCAGCGCATCGCGCTGGAAGCCGGCAGTTTCAGCGACATCGGTGCCATGACCCGCAATGTCGCCATTGCATTTGGCGCTGACATCGAGCACGCCATCGGCGGCCGCGGCAGCGACATACTCTCGGGTAATGCTCTTGGCAACCGGCTGGATGGCGGCAGCGGTGATGACCTGCTCAGTGGTCTGGGCGGATCCGATACCCTGATCGGTGGCGCCGGCAGTCAGGACATGGTGATCCTGCGCGGCGCGCCGGCGCAGTACCAGATCATGTACCACCCGGGAATACAGGCCTTCAGCATCGTCGACAGCGTGGCGGGCCGGGATGGCACTGATCAGGCGATCGGTATCGAATACTTCTATTTCTTTCAGACCCTGCAAACCATTGCGGCCTCGCGGTACGCCCACATTGATCTGAGTGCGCCGGTACTACTGCGCACCACACCGGCCGACGGCAGCAGCTTAGTCCATCGGGACACCGACCTGAGCCTGACCTTCAGCGAGCCCGTCACTCGTGGTGCCGGCCTGATCCAGCTGAGGACAGCCACCGGCCAGCTGGTGGAGAGCTTCGATATCCAGACCAGCGATCGCGTGCGTCATACCAGCGCCGAACTGAACATTGACCCCAGCGCCGATCTTGCACCCGGCACCATGTATTTTCTGTCGCTGCCCCAGGGGGTGGTGATCGACCTGGCCGGCAATGCCTATGCGGGCAGCAGCGACTATGATTTCACCACGGCGGGTGCCGGCAACAGCTTTATCACCAGCGTACTAGACCCCGCCGATGTCAGCGGCCAGTACGGGCTGTACCGCCTGAGCTCAGGCGCTTATGCGCTGGCGGGGGCAGGTCTGCGACCGGGTGACATACCGAGCCAGGTCAGCCTCCTGGTCACCGAGAGCAGCGGCAAGGGATGGTCACCGAAAGGCAATCCAGTCGCCATCGACCTGCAGCGCGACCCTGCCTCGGGTGCGCTGACCCTCACCGTCCTCAGCCAGGCCGGCACCGGCAGCAAGACCAGCTACACTGAACAAAACTTTGTCATCACCGCCGATGGCAGCCGGGCGACGCCATCCGGCAAAAGCCAGAACCTCGCTATCGGCCAGTTGTTGGGGCGAGAGGCCGACTGGCAGCAAGACATCAACGGTGACGGCGTCATTGGTGATGCAATAGCCAGCGTGATCGACAGCGCCGATATCAGCAACACCTATGGGCTGTATCAGCTTGCATCCGGCAGCTATGCACTGGCGGCGGCCGGCCTACCCATCAGCAGCGTGCCGCTGCGCACCATACCCCTGCATGCCGATGCCAAGGGCAAGCCTTGGACAGCCAAGGGAGCACCGATCGCGCTACAGCGCCAACCAGACCCAGAGACCGGCAGCGACCGGCTGCTGATCATCAGCCAATCGGGCACTGGCAGCAAGGCTCAGTTTGCGGCGCATGATTTCATCCTGGACGACAGGGATGGCCGCGCGCTCTCCTCCGGCAAGATCCACACCCTCCTGCTGCCGCAGTTACTGGAGAAGGAAGCTCAGCTGGGCCAGGACCTCAACGGCGACTCGGTCATTGGCGACGCCATCGCCGCGATCTTTGATGATGCCGACCCCAGCCTCAGCTATGGGCTCTACCAGCTGGCCTCAGGCCGGCTCGTGATCGCCGCCGCCAGCCTCGGAACCGGCACTGTCCCCGACCAGGCGATACCGCTGCTGGCCGACGCCAAAGGCAAACCCTGGGCCCTCAAGGGCTCGCCCCTGGCCATCATGGTCCAGACCGACGATACCAACGCCAGCCAATCGCTATCGCTGCTATCCGTCACCATCAAAGGCAGCAAGCGCCAATACACCGAAGACAACTTCATCATCCCCACCCCAGCCAACGCTGCCGTCAGCACCGGCAAGCCCCTGCGCCTGTCCAATGCCGACATTGCCCTGCGCGAAGCCCGCTACGCCGAAGATTTTGATCCCACCTACCAGACCGCCAACATCGAGCTTCTTGGCTTACCGAGCGATGCGCTGCGGGTAATCTGAGCAGCTCGCTCCCAACATTACTTAATCCGATCGTCGCCCTCACAGGGCGACCGCATAAGGGCCTGCCGCGTCGGCTTGGCGTGGGTGGCATTCCTTCGCCTAATTGACCAAAGTAATCACCAATGACCAGCTAGCCCATGTACCGCCTTGGCTGTGGAGCCATACCTGAGACCACTATGGGGCAGTGGGAGCTGTGTAAGGGGATAGCGCGGAGAGGGTTTTGTGGGTTAGTCGTGGGTGAGTTATCAAGCTGAATAAGATTACTGGGTTAAGTGGATGATTCAGCACTAATTTTATTGGGGCAGATTAGATCGCTCACTACCGGTTCAGACTCGTTCGTTGGAACTTCAGCCGCTG
>JACCDH010136591.1_pt1 | contig 19519 bp, 26 predicted proteins | sample 7442481 | NCBI WGS metagenome assembly JACCDH01 (sample SAMN15323433, study PRJNA562643) | freshwater metagenome | isolation source: river surface water | place: USA:Blue River Watershed | collected 2017-08-15 | reverse complement strand
GTGCCCGCTTTCTGATTATGCCCACGATGACGCTGGCCTTGCTGGGCGCCATTGAGTCGCTGCTGTGCGCCCGCATTGCCGACAGCATGGTAGACGACCGACACAACCCCAATCAGGAGTTGATGGCCCAAGGCGTCGCCAACTTCGTGACGCCATTTTTTGGCGGCATGCCCGCCACCGGCACCATTGCGCGCACCGTCACCAACATCAAAAGCGGTGGCACCAGCCCCGTCTCTGGCATGGTGCATGCACTGACCTTGCTGGCCGTGGTGCTGGTGGCCGCGCCCATGGCGGGACACATTCCGCTGGCCGCACTGGCCGCCATCTTGATGTTCGTCGCCTGGAACATGGGCGAGTGGCGGGAATTCATGCTGCTGCGCCAGTACCGCACGCCTTACCGTGTCACCCTGCTGGCGGTATTTTTCCTCACGGTGGTGTTTGACCTGACGGTCGCCGTGGAATTCGGCCTGATCGCGGCCTGCCTGACCTTCATCTACCGAATCTCCAGCCTGAGCCGCAGCGAAGCGGTCAGCGCCGTCGAACACCCCAGCCTGGCAGCGCATGGCACCACCGTTCAGGCTTGGCGCCTGTACGGCGCGCTGTTCTTCGGGGCCGTGAAATTGATCGAAGAGATCGAAGACCAACTCAACACGCCCGTGCTGGTGATCGATCTGAAAAACGTGATCTACGTGGACTCTTCAGGTGCCGATGCCCTGATGAACCTGATCCACACCTGCCGCAAGAAACAAGTTCAGCTGATTGTTTGCGGCTTGATGAACCAGCCCCTGGACATTGCGCGCCGCAGTGGCCTGATTGAGCACCTGGAAGGCCAACTCGAAGCCGACTTACCTGCAGGTCTGGCCCGTGCTGTCAGTCTGGCGAACACACTGGACCGGTAAAATGCAAGGCAAAGCCCTTTGCTTTTGAAAAGAACAGCACCATGTCCATCTTCCGCCGCCCCGACTACCAATCCGACACCACCCAGTTCATCAACCAGCTCAAGACCCAGCGTCCTGAACTGGATGCGCAGCAACAAGAAGGCCGCGCCCTGCTGTGGGACAAACAACTGAGCCGCGACGAGCAGCAAGCCTTCAAGGCAGGCCGCGTGGCCCAAAAACCCTACGTCTACCAGACTCAGGCCTGATCTGAGGTCCAGCGCGTTGGCATTGCAACACCCATGAACACCGACCGCACCGAGCTGCCCCAGCCACTGGACAGCACGCCTGCGCCCATGCCGCAGGTGGTGGACCAGGTCGCCCTGGCCCGCCTGTACGGCGAGCCCCTGTTCTCGATGCCCACCGACCTGTACATCCCCCCGGATGCGCTGGAGGTGTTCCTCGAGGCCTTCGAAGGCCCGCTGGACTTGCTGCTGTACCTGATCCGCAAGCAAAACTTCAACATCCTCGACATCCCTATGGCGGGCGTCACGCGCCAATACCTGAGCTATGTCGACGAAATCCGCCAGCACAACCTGGAGCTGGCGGCTGAATACCTGCTCATGGCCGCCATGCTGATCGAGATCAAATCGCGCATGCTGCTGCCGCCCAAGAAAGTGGCCGAAGGCGAAGAAGCCGAAGACCCTCGGGCCGAACTGGTGCGCCGCCTGCTCGAGTACGAGCAGATGAAGCTCGCCTCGATGCAGCTCAATCAGATCCCGCACTATGGGCGTGACTTCATCAAGGCCGAAGTCTTCATCGAGCAAAGCCTGCAACCGCGCTTTCCAGAGGTGAACCTGGACGAGCTGCAATCGGCCTGGCGCGACATCATCAAACGCGCCAAACTGGTCCAGCACCACAAGATCAGCCGCGAAGAACTGAGCGTGCGCGAGCACATGAGCATCGTGCTCAAGCACCTGCAAGGCCGCAAGTTTGTGGAGTTTGAACACCTGTTCGACCCCACCTTGGGCGTTCCGGTGCTGGTGGTGACCTTCATCGCCCTCTTGGAGTTGGCCAAAGAAACCCTGATCGAGATCACCCAGGCCGAGGCCTTTGCGCCGATCTACGTGCGGCTGGCGTACACACCCAACTGAGTTTCAGACCGATTCGCCGCGTGGGCCCCGACCCATGAGCACCTGCACCGCTTCGCGCGCTTGCAGTCGGCCATCCAAAAGTGCGACCACGGCTTCGGTGATGGGCATGTCGACACCCAAACTTTGTGCCCGTTGCGCCACAGTACGGGCGCTGTAGACGCCTTCGGCCACGTGACCCAGGGAGTCCACGGCTTGTTCCAAGCTCATGCCTTGCGCCAAGGCCAAACCCACTTTGCGGTTGCGGCTCAAATCGCCCGTGGCCGTCAACACCAAATCGCCCAAGCCCGACAGGCCCATGAAGGTTTCAGGCTTGGCGCCCAGAGCCAAGCCCAATCGGGTCATTTCGGCCAGGCCGCGTGTGATGAGTGCAGCGCGGGCATTGAGCCCCAGGTCCAAGCCATCGCACAGGCCTGTGGCAATGGCCAACACGTTTTTAACGGCACCGCCCACTTCCACGCCCACGATGTCATCGTTGGCATACACACGCAGGGCCGCACCATGGAAGGCTTGCACCAGCGCGTCGCGCACGGCGGCATGGCCGCTGGCGGCCACCAAAGCAGTGGGCTGGCTGCGCGCCACTTCCAGGGCAAAGCTGGGGCCACTCAAGGCGCCCGCTTGCATGGATGGGGCCACTTGGGCCTGCACCTCGTGGGGCATGAGGCCGGTGCCGGATTCAAAGCCTTTGCACAGCCAAGCCACGGGGCCAGGCACAGTGTGCAAGGCCTGCAGGGTGCTGCGCAAGCCCGACATGGGCGTGGCCACGATGAAGAGGTCTTGGGCTTCGGCTTGTGCCACCACTGGGGCCAATGGGCCGCTCAGAATGTCAAGCTGGGAAGGCAAATCGATGCCCGGCAAATAGCGGGCATTTTGGCCTTGGGTGCGCAAGGCATTGGCTTGCACCTCATCACGGGCGTGCAAGCGCACCTCGTGGCCGCTCAAGCGGCAAGCGGCCATGGCCATGGCCGTGCCCCAGGCGCCTGCGCCAATGACCGTGATGCGCATGCGCGGCGACCGCTTACTGCTGGGTCGCAGCGGCGGCTTGGGCTTGTTGCTGCTCGTACATGGCCTGGAAGTTGATCTCGGCCAAGTGGACTGGAGGGAAGCCAGCGCGGGTGATCAAGTCAGCCACGTTGCCACGCAGGTAGGGGTACACGATTTGGGGGCAAGCGATGCCCATGATGGCGCCCATCTGGTCTTCGGGCACGTTGCGGATTTCAAAAATGCCGCCTTGCTTGCACTCGGCCAAGAACACCGTCTTGTCACCGATCTTGGTGTGCACGGTAGCGGTCACGCAAACTTCAAACACGCCTTCCGCGGCAGGGGTGGCTTCCACGCCCAATTGGATGTCCACGTTGGGCTGCTGCTGCTCGATCAAGATGGCGGGCGAGTTGGGTTGCTCCAGCGAAGCCTCCTTGAGGTAAACGCGTTGGATTTGAAACACAGGAGTTTCGGCTTCGGAGGTGGTGTTGGTATCGGTCATCTCAATTCCCTGGGGACACAAAAATCATGCGGCCCGAAATGGGCCGCATATGAAAGAAAACAACAGAATTATCCGCGATCAGGACGCCCATTTTAAAAAGGCACTTCCTGTGGAAACCCTAGGGGCTCAAGCGCCTTGCAACAAAGGCACCAGGCCGCCTTTGGCGTCCAGCGCCATCAGGTCGTCGCAGCCGCCCACATGGGTGTCGCCCACATAGATCTGGGGCACGGTGCGGCGGCCGGTGATTTGCATCATGTGGTCTCGCTGGGCGGGGTCCAGGTCGATGCGAATTTCCTCGATCTGCGCCACGCCCTTGGCCTTGAGCACCTGTTTGGCGCGGATGCAGTAGGGGCAAACGGCGGTGGTGTACATCTTGACGGCTTGCATGGGGCTTCCTCTTTAGACTTTTTCGACAGGCATGTTGGCTGCTTGCCAAGCCTTCAGGCCACCGGCAAGCGACTGCACGTTCTCGTAACCGAGCTTTTGGGCTGTTGCTGCTGCACGGGCAGAGCGGGCACCCACTTGGCACACCATCACCACCGGGGTGGCTTTGTTCTTGACCACCTGGGCCAGCTTGGCGTCCAGCTCGCCCAAAGGCAGGTTTTTGGCGCCGATCACATGGCCTTGGGCGAACTCCTCGGCGGAGCACACATCGATCACGACGGCTTTTTCACGGTTCATCAGCTGCACCATGTCTTGAGGGCTCAGGCCCGAGCCTTTGCCCAAGGTGGGCACGATCAAAGCCACGCCAGAGGCCAAGGCCACGGCGATCAACATCCAGTTATCGAAGAGAAAGTTCACGAATCAGACCTTTGTAAGGCATCAAAAACATCGGCCCGTCAGCGGGCCGCCAAACCTCGATTCTAAAATGGCGGCCTTGTCCCTTGTTTTTCACAGCTACTGCTGCCTCTCACCATGTACAAACTTGTCCTGATCCGCCACGGCGAATCCACCTGGAACCTTGAAAACCGCTTCACCGGCTGGACCGATGTGGACCTGACCCCCACCGGCGTGAGCCAAGCCATGTCGGCCGGCAAACTGCTCAAAGCCGAAGGCTGGGACTTTGACCTGTGCTACACCTCGGTGCTCAAGCGCGCCATCCGCACTCTGTGGCTGACCCTGGACGAAATGGACCGCACTTGGCTGCCCGTGGTCAAGGACTACCGCCTGAACGAGCGCCACTATGGTGGCCTGCAAGGCCTGAACAAGGCCGACATGGCCAAGCAATACGGCGACGAGCAAGTGCTGGTCTGGCGCCGCAGCTACGACACCCCACCCCCGGCTCTGGAAGCGACCGACCCCCGCTGCGAACGCAGCGACCGCCGTTACCCCAACCCCGAAGCCGTGCCCTTGACCGAGTGCCTCAAGGACACCGTGGCCCGCGTGGTGCCCTATTGGACCGAGACCATCGCCCCCAGTATCCAATCAGGCAAGCGCGTGCTGATCGCTGCCCACGGCAACTCGATCCGCGCCCTGATCAAATACCTGGACGGCATCTCCGACAGCGACATCGTCAGCCTGAACATTCCCAACGGCATCCCGCTGGTGTACGAACTGGACGAAAACCTCAAGCCCATCCGCCATTACTACCTGGGCGATGCTGCCGCTGCTGCGGCAGCCGCCGCCGCCGTGGCCAGCCAAGGCAAGGCCTGATGGCCCTCTGAGCGGCAGACTTAGCCGCCTGGGGTCTTTACTTGAAATTACAGGCCCTCCCCAACAGGGGCTGGGCCTGCGGTGTATATTGACCTGAATCTCCTACAGGGAACAGACAAGCAATATGGGACAGAAACTCAAGATCGTCGGTTGGCTGAGCGTAGGCGCTTTAGCTGGCGCACTGACCACCGTGTCACTGCAAACCGTGGCACGCGGCAATATGGCGCCATTGCCACTCGAAGAGCTGCAACAACTGGCCGCCGTTTTTGGCATGGTCAAAAGCGACTACGTCGAGCCGGTGGACGAGAAAAAACTCATCACCGAAGCCATCTCTGGCATGGTCGCGAGCCTGGACCCGCATTCGCAGTACTTTGACAAAAAGAGCTTCAAGGAATTCTCGGAAGGCACCTCCGGCAGATTTGTCGGCGTGGGCATCGAGATCAGCCAGGAAGACGGCCTGATCAAGATCGTCTCGCCCATCGAGGGCTCGCCGGCCGACCGCGCTGGCCTCAAAACCAATGACCTGATCACCAAGATCGACAGCACCGCCGTCAAAGGCCTGTCGCTGAGCGAGGCGGTCAAACGCATGCGCGGCGAGCCCAACACCAAAGTGGTGTTGACGGTGTTCCGCAAAGACGAAAGCCGCACCTTCCCGGTGACCATCATCCGTGAAGAAATCAAAACGCAATCCGTCAAAACCAAGCTGATTGAACCCGGCTACGGCTGGGTGCGTGTGTCCCAGTTCCAGGAACGCACGGTGGAAGACTTTGCCCGCAAAGTCGAAGAGATGGTCAAGCAGTCGCCAGGGCTCAAAGGCCTGGTGCTCGACTTGCGCAACGACCCGGGTGGTTTGCTTGACGCCGCAGTGGCTTTGTCAGCTGCTTTCTTGCCCGAAAACGTCACCGTGGTCACCACCAACGGCCAGCTCGAAGAAAGCAAGTTCACCTACAAGGCCTCGCCGCAGTTCTGGCGCCGCAGCGCCAGCAACGACCCGATCCAACGCCTGACCCAAGCCACCGGCGGTGTGCTCAAAAAAGTGCCCTTGGTGGTACTGGTCAACGAAGGCTCTGCATCGGCCAGCGAGATCGTGGCTGGCGCCTTGCAAGACTACAAACGCGCCACCTTGATGGGCAGCCAGACCTTTGGCAAGGGCTCGGTGCAGACCGTGCGCCAGCTTGGCCCTGACACCGCCCTGAAGATCACCACCGCCCGTTACTACACCCCCAATGGCCGCGCCATTCAGGCCAAGGGCATCGTGCCCGAAGTGATGCTGGACGAGACCGCCGAAGGCAATCTGTTTGCCGCTTTGCGCACCCGCGAAGCCGATCTGCAAAAGCACCTGTCCAACGGCAAGGAAGAAGAGAAGAAAGACCCTGAGCGCGAGAAAGCCCGCGAAGAGGCCTTGAAGAAACTCGAGGAAGACTCCAAAAAATCACCGGCCGAACGCCGTCTGCCCGAGTTCGGCTCTGAAAAAGACTTCCAGCTGCAACAAGCCCTGAACCAGCTCAAAGGCTTGCCCGTCAAAGCCAGCACCACCCTGTCTGAACGCAAGGCCGAGAAAAAAGACGAGTGAGCGCGATGGATGACACCCAGCTGTTGCGCTACTCGCGCCACATCCTGCTCAATGAACTGGGCATCGATGGCCAGGAAAAACTGCTGGCCTCGCATGCCCTGATCATTGGTGCAGGCGGCTTGGGTTCCCCCGTCAGCCTTTACCTGGGCAGCGCCGGCGTAGGCCGCATCACGGTGGTCGACCATGACCAGGTGGATGCCACCAATTTGCAGCGCCAGATCGCCCACACGCTGGACCGCGTGGGGCAAAACAAAGCCGATTCGGTGCGCACCGCGATTGCCCAAATCAACCCCGATGTGCAGGTCACACCCATCACGCAGCGGGCCGATGCGGCCTTGCTCGACACGCTGGTGGCGCAAGCCGATGTCGTGATCGACTGCTGCGACAACTTTGAAACCCGCCATGCCGTCAACCGCGCTTGCGTTGTGCACGGCAAACCCTTGGTCTCGGGCGCGGCCATCCGCATGGACGGTCAGGTCTCGGTGTTTGACAGCACCCACGCCGATGCGCCCTGCTATGCCTGCGTGTTCCCACCCGAGCAAGCCCCCGAAGAAACCCGCTGCGCCACCATGGGCGTGTTTGCGCCGCTGGTGGGGATCATCGGCACGGTACAAGCAGCAGAAGCGCTGAAAATCTTAAGCGGCATGGGCAGCCACATGGCCGGCCGCCTGTTGATGCTCGACGGCCGCGACCTGTCGTGGACCGACATCCGCATGGGCCGCAACGAACATTGCCCCGTCTGCGCCGCACACCGCGCCTGAGCCTTCAATTCACAGGGGCATGGCAGCTGCCATGGAACTTGCGAAACACCGCTGGCGTCATCGCCGTCTCTGAAGCACCGAACAAGCCGCGCTTGTCTTCTTGGGCCCGCTTTTGCAGCTTGGCATAAGGCCCCGCCCCTGCGCGGTAGCGGTAAGCCCAAGCCATACCGGTGCGCACCATCTCTGCGCCCAGGTCCACCCCATCGATGCTCACTTGCGCGACCTGCCGCCCGTAATGGTCTTGGCCAAATTCACGGACCTGCACCGTTTTGCGCATGGCCAGCCGGATCATCGCGTCCCGTGCGGCCTCGCCCCCTGGCTGACAACTCTCGGGCGCATCGATGCCATCCACCCGCACCTTGACGGGCTCTTTCTGGCCTTGCGGCACCAAAAGCAAAGTGTCCCCATCCATCACCCAGCTCACCCAAGCCGTGGTCTCGGTCGGCTCCGCGAACCCGAGGGCAGGCCAAACCAGCAGGCACAGCCACAAGCCACGCGCGATCACGGCCGATCCCTTGTCAATGCCTGCTTGGGCTTGGCCGCAAGCGCTGACGCAGTCCGGCCACGGCGGCGGTCGGCCTTGGGCAAGTCGGGGCTCATGCTGGCTTGCACGGCCAAGGCCTGCACCCGCAAGCGCTCCAGCGCGTCGTCCAAACTGGCGGCTTCTTCGTGCGAGAGCACCGACAGGATCTGGCTGTTGATGGCCTGGATTTGCGGCATCAGTTGGGCGTACAGCACTTGACCCTCGGGGGTCAGGCTCACGCGCACACTGCGCCGGTCGTGCGGCAAAGCTGTGCGCTCGATCAATTGCTTGCCCAGCAAGGCCGTGATCGTCCTGGAAGTGCGGGCCCGATCGCGGTGCATGCGTTCGGCCAACTCTGAGGGCAGCAGGCCACCCGGGTAACCGTGCAACTGCGCCAGCAAGCCCCACTCGCGCCGCGTGATGCCGTAGCCGCCTTCGCACAAACGCACCACCACCGCGCCTGCGGCAGCCGTCAAGTGGCTCAGCCGGTACAGCAGCAAATCATCCACCGAGGCGAGGCGTTGTGAAGGAGACAGCGACATCAAGGGCATCAGGGTTTTCAGGGGGGATGGTTGATTAGATCAATCACCACAAACAAGCCTACATTGTGGGGCAGTCCATGCGGGGGTTCACCCCATGCGCAGTCCAACCCCCAATGAGGAATCGCCGAACATGCTCACACTCACACGCCGCACCTTGAGCCTTGCGCTGTTGACCTTGGCCAGCCTGGGCGCGCAAGCGCAAGACAAACCGCCTTTGAAAATCCTGGTGGGCTTTCCGCCTGGGGGCTCGGCCGACGTGATCGCCCGCATCGTGGCCGATGCACTGCGCGATGACTTTGGCCCCATCGTGGTGGACAACAAGCCCGGTGCAGGCGGACGCATCGCCCTGAACATGGTCAAAGCCGCCAAGCCCGACGGCCAAACCGTGATCGTGCTGCCCAGCGGGCCGATGGTGCTGTTCCCACACGTTTACAAAAAGCTCGACTACGACGCGGTGAAAGACTTCACCCCTGTCTCGCAGATCGCCCGCTTTCAGTTTGGCGTGGTGGCAGGTCCTGCTTCGGGTGTCAAAAGTGTGGCCGAGATGCTGGCCAAAGCCCGGGCCAAGCCCGGCGAAAGCAGCTACGGCACGCCCGGCGCGGGCACCCTGCCCCACTTCATGGGCGTGCTGATGGAGCAGTCTGCAGGCGTGCAACTGAACCATGTGCCGTTTCAAGGCGGCGCCCCGGCCAATAACGCTTTGCTGGGCGGTCACATCGACTACAAGTTCGATGTGGTGAGCGAAACCGCCGAGCTGCACCACAGCGGCAAGGCCCGCATCATCGCCGTGACCGGCAGCAAGCGCGACACGCAAGTGCCCGAGGTGCCCACACTCAAAGAGGCAGGCATCAACATGGACGCCACCGCCTGGTTTGCCATGTATGGCCCCGCTGGACTCAAGGGCGAGGCCTTGGCGCGTTTGGAAAAAGCCATGGTCAAAATCGTGCGCGAGCCGGCCATGAAAGACAAGCTGGTCAAGCTGGGCTACGAGCCCATCGGCTCCAACTCGGCCGATCTGGCCGCCGCCCAAAAAGCCGACCTGAACCGTTGGGAAAAACCCATCAAAGCCACCGGCGTGCAACTGGACTGATCACCGAAGGAAGACCCCATGACACTTCGTCGCACACTCTTGCTGGCCAGCACAACATGGATGCTGAGCACAGCGGCCTTCGCCCAAACAGCGCCCTGGCCCAACAAGCCCGTCAAGTTCATCAACAGCTTCCCGCCTGGCGGGCCGTCCGACATCTTGGCCCGTGCCGTGGGCGATGTGCTGCAAAAGCAATTCAACCAAGCCTTTGTGGTGGAAAACAAAGCTGGGGCGTCTGGCAATGTGGGGGCCGATGCGGTGGCCAAATCTGCGCCTGATGGTTACACCTTGCTCTGGGGCATTGACACCACGCACACCATCAACCCTCACATCTACAAGGTCATGCCTTTCAAGGACGCCGACCTCAAACCGCTGGTGGTGATCTCCAGCTCAGGTTTGCTGCTGGGCGTGCACCCCGGCACTGGCATCAAGTCGGTCAAAGACTTCATGCAAACCGCACGCGATCGGAGTCTGAACTTCAGCTCGGGCGGCAACGGCTCACCCGGCCACTTGTGGGTCAACATGGCCAACCTCTCGGCGTCCACACGCCTGGTGCACATCCCTTACCGGGGCAATTCACCGGCGGTGATGGCGGTGGTGGCCGGTGAGGTGGACGGCGGCACACTGGCCACACCCGGCATGCTGCCGCAAGTCAAAGGCGGCAAGATCAATGCACTGGCGGTGACCAGCAGCAAGCGTTCGCGCCTAGCCCCCGAAGTGCCGACCGTGGCCGAGGCCGGTTTCAAGGACTTGGAAAGCGAAGTGCTCTACGTGGTCATGGCCCCAGGCAACACCCCCGAGCCCTTGATGCAAACCATGGCCAAAGCCATCACCGATGCGATGGCCCGGCCCGAACAACAAGCCCGGCTGAACGATCTGGACATGGCCTACGAAGGCCTGACCGGATCGGCCGCCTCGGCCCGCCTGAAAAAACTCTCTGACCAATACGGTCGCATCATCCGCGCCACCGGCATGAAGGTCGACTGAAACCCCCATGACACAACGCCCCAACATCATCTTCATCGTGGCCGACGACCTCGGCTTTGCAGATCTCGGTTGCTACGGCGGCCGCGACGCCAAGTTCGGCAAGGTCTCGCCCGTGCTCGACCAACTGGCTGCCAATGGCCTCAAATTCACGCAGGGTTATTCCAACTCCCCCGTGTGCTCGCCCACCCGCTTTGCACTCATGACCGCCCGCTACCAGTACCGCCTGCGCGGTGGGGCTGACGAGCCCATCAACAGCAAGAGCAAAGGCAGCACCGTGCTGGGTCTGCCGCCCGAGCACCCCACGCTGCCGTCCGTGCTCAAGGCCAGTGGTTACCGCACGGGCTTGATCGGCAAATGGCATTTGGGCTACCCGCCCCACTTCAGCCCGATCAAGTCGGGCTATGAAGAGTTCTTTGGACCCATGTCGGGCGGCGTGGACTACTTCACCCACGCCAGCAACAACGGGTCGCACGACCTGTACGCGGGCGAAGAAGAAAAGCACGAGGACGGCTACCTGACCGATTTGATTTCGCACAAGGCGGTGGACTTTGTCGAGCGCATGGCCCCGGGCGCTGCGCAAGGCACGCCCTTCTTTTTGAGCCTGCACTACACCGCACCGCACTGGCCCTGGGAAACCCGCGAAGACCATGCCCTGGCGGCACAAGTCAAGGACAACCTGTTTCATCTGGATGGCGGCAACATCCACACCTACCACCGCATGATCCACCACATGGACGAAGGCATTGGCTGGGTGGTCGATGCTTTGAAAAAAACCGGGCAACTCGACAACACCCTGATCGTCTTCACCAGCGACAACGGCGGCGAGCGTTTTTCTGACAACTGGCCTTTGGTGGGCGGCAAGATGGACCTGACCGAAGGCGGCATCCGCGTGCCGTGGATCGCGCACTGGCCCGCCGTGATCGCGCCCGGCGGCACATCGACCCAGCAGTGCATGACCATGGACTGGTCGGCCACCATGGTCGAGCTCGCTGGCGCCAAGGCCCATGACGACTTGCCCTTTGACGGCGTGTCCATGCTGCCGGTGCTGCGCGACGCCCAACACGCGTTTGAGCGGCCGCTGTACTGGCGCATGAACCACCGAGGCCAGCGCGCCTTGCGCATGGGCGACTACAAATACCTGCGGGTGGACGGCAACGATTACCTCTTCAACATTCCGGCCGACGAACGCGAACGGGCCAACCTCGCCAAGCGCGAACCCGAGCGCCTGCAAGCCCTGCGCGAAGCCTGGGAGGCTTGGGACAAGACGGTGCCCGCCATCCCCGAAGACGCAACCATCAGCCTGGGCTACTCTGTCAAGGACATGCCACAGCGCTGAACCCCAGCCGACTAAGATAGGGCATGGATTTGCAACGCTTTTTGACCTACCGTACCTGGCCCAAACTGACCCCTGCGTTGGCCCGCACCGAAGTGCTGGCCGGGCTCACGGTGGCCCTGGTGATGGTGCCGCAGGCCGTGGCCTATGCGGGCCTGGCGGGCATGCCGCTGGTCACGGGCCTTTACACCTGCTTGGTGCCGGCTTTGCTGGCGGTGTTGTTGGGCAGTGCCAACCGCTTGTCGGTCGGCCCCGCTGCACTGACCTGTGTGCTGATCGGGGCATCGCTCACGGGCATGGCCGAGCCCGGCTCCGCCGAATGGGTGTCTTTGGCCGTGTGGCTGTCGCTCTTGTCGGGTGGCATACAGCTGCTTTTGGGATTAGGCCATTACGGCTGGTTGATCAACCTGGTCAGTTCACCCGTGATGATGGGCTTTACCCAGGCAGCTTCGCTGCTGATCATGGCATCGCAAGTGCCGGCGCTGCTGGGCGTGAAGACCTGGCAATGGGATGTTGCCAGCTGGAGCAGCTGGCTGACGGACTGGCCAGCGCTGTTTGGCCTGGGCAGTTTGGCGGTGTTACTTTTGCTGCGGCGCTACAAGCCGCGCTGGCCGGGCGTCATGCTGGTCATGGCCTTGGCCTCGCTCTTGGGCTATGTCACAGGCTACGAACAACATGGGGCCGTGGTCGGCTTGCTGCCTTCGGGCTTGCCCGATGTTTACTGGCCGCACTGGCCGGGCCTGGAGATGCTCAACCAGCTTTGGGTGCCGGCCATGGTGATCGCCTTGGTGAGCTTTTTAGAGACCGCCTCCAGTGCCCGCATCGAGTGCCAGCGCGATGGCAAACGCTGGGACGACAGCACCGAATTGTTTGCCCAAGGCCTGGCCAAACTGGCCTCGGCTTTTTCAGGCAGCTTCCCGACCAGCACCTCGTTCTCGCGCTCCGCCTTGATGCTGTATGCCGGTGCACGCTCGGGCTGGGCGGTGGTGGCCTCGGTTGGTTTTGTTTTGTTGGCTTTGCTGCTGCTGATGCCTGCCTTGCAATACGTGCCGCGCTCGGTCATGGCAGCTGCGGTGATCGTGGCGGTACTCAACCTGTTCCAGCCGCGTCAATTCCTCAAGCTCTGGCGCATTGACCGCGTGGAGACCATGACGGCAGCGGTCACCTTTGCCATCACCCTGGCCACAGCGCCCCGCATCTATTGGGGCGTCATGGCCGGTGTGCTGGTGGGACTGAGCCACTTTTTGCACACCCGCTTGCACCCGCGCATCATCGAAGTGGGCCTGCACCCTGACGGCAGCTTGCGCGACCGCCACCTGTGGAAGCTGCCGCCCTTGGCGCCGCATTTGTATGCCTTGCGCATGGATGCCGAGCTCGACTTTGCAGCGGCCAGCGGCTTTGAACGCGCCATTGCCGAGCATTTGGCGTTGCACCCCGATGTGCAGGATGTGTGCCTGTTTGCCCAGCCCATCAACCGCATCGACGCGACCGGCGTGGAAACCTTTGGTCAGCTACAGCGCCAACTGGCCAGCCGAGGCATCACGCTGCACATCAGCGGCATCAAGCTGCCGGTGGAAACCGCCTTGAAACGTGCAGGAGAACTGCCTGAAAGCGCACAGCTGAAGCTGTACCGCACCGACGCCGACGCGTTGCAAGCCCTGCGCCAATTGGCGCCCCTGCCCAATGACATCGCGGCTGCGGCCATTTGACGAGCAGATGCGCTAAGCCGCGCTCAAGCCGGAATTTCGGCCTCGACCAACAGCGCCAGCAAATTCAAAGACTCTTGCCAGCCCAGACAACACATCTCGGGCGGGATCATCTCGGGGATGCCCGACTGCTCGATGTTCAGCTCGGTCCCCACCAGCACAGGTTTGAAAGTGACCGTAGTGGTCATCTGCCCGGGCAAATTGGGGTCATCAAAGGTGTCGGTGTGGCTCAAGCGCTCTCCCGGCACCAGCTCCAAAAACGTACCGCCAAAGCTGTGCGACTGGCCATTGCCCAGGTGGGTGAACGACATGCGGTAGCCGCCGCCCACTCGGGCATCCATCTCGTGCACCCGACCGGTAAAACCATGCGGCGGCAACCACTTGGCCATGGCATCCGGATCGATGAAGGCTCGGAAGATCCGATCAGCGGGGGCACGCAGGACGCGTTGAAAACGGACGGTGTGGGTCATGGGGAATCCTTCCAAACATCAACCGATAGCTTAATCGGTCAAAGCCCAATCGACAGCGGCTTGTGCATGCAAGGCGGTGGTGTCAAACAAGGTCACCGGACTGTCATGGGCGCCCACCAACATACCGATTTCGGTACAGCCCAAGACGATGGCCTGCGCGCCCTGAGCCACCAGATCATCGATGACACGGCGGTAGACATCCCGCAATGCATCACAAACATGGCCTAAGCACAGTTCTTCGTAAATGATGCGATGTACATCGGCACGGTCATCAGCCTCGGGGACCATCACCTCCAAGCCATATGCATCACGCAGGCGTGATTTGTAAAAATCCTGCTCCATCGTGAAACGCGTACCCAACAAGCCCACCCGCGTGAACCCTTGCGCCACGATGGCCTTGGCCGTTGCATCGGCGTGTGCAGCAGGGGCACCTGCACGGCCGCTTCGATGGCCGGGGCCACCTTGTGCATGGTGTTGGTGCAAAGCACCAGTGCTTGGGCACCCGCTGACTGCAAGGTTTGTGCGGCCTGAGCCAACAATGCCCCCGCAGCAGCCCAATCTCCGACCCGCTGCAATGACTCGACCTCTGCAAAATCCACGCTGTACAAAATAAGCCGCGCCGAGTGCAAGCCACCCCTGTGCGCTTTTACGCTTTCATTGATGAGTCGGTAATACGGCAATGTGGACTCCCAACTCATGCCACCGATCAAGCCCAACATTTTCATGGACTTTCCTTCGGATTCATTGGCTTGTTGCAGCTTGGCCATATGCCCGCTCGACCTTGGCCACACGCACCTGAAATTGTTCGTACCAGCGCTTGCGTCCTTGCTCGCGAGCCAAACTGTGCTCGGCATGTTGACGCCAAGCTTTTATGGTGTCTTCGCTTTCCCAATACGACACCGTGATGCCCACGCCATCTGCACCGCGAACACTCTCCATTCCCAGAAAGCCCTGCTGCTGCCTGGCCAGCACCACCATGCGCTCGGCTGTATCGGCATAGCCATCATCAGCTGTCTCGCGCTGACTGGTGAAGATGACAGCGTAGTAAGGTGGTTCAGGGGTTTGAGCGAACATGTTGGTTCTTTTTAAGAAAATTGTTTAGCAAATACTGTAGTTCAAGCACTCATCCACTGAAGCCAGAGAGACCTTGAGCGGAAGAACTCACATGAAAGTAAAAACCACAATTGGCACTTGCAGGATGCGAGATAGCCCCAGCACTTGATCCCAATTTATCGAATTACTGGTACAGGAGGACCCATGCTGAACGAAGCCGATTGAATCAAGCCATTCTCCACAACGTAGACGCAGACCAACTCCACGTTCATGGGTTGGCCCTCTATGGTTCGTGTCACATCCTCATGGTCCACCACCACGGAACCCAACACCACTCGCCGGATCAAGTGCGCGTGAAGATGCTCTTCAGCAAATCGGGGCTGCGTACGCGCTCGAATGGCTGCGTGCCCATCAGCCAACAAGCCACCACCCAATTCAAACTGTTTGGCCGAAGCCGCATAAGTGGCCATCCAAGCATCGATGTTTTTTGCGTTGTAGGCATCCAGTTGGCGCTGCACAACGACCTCTGGCGATGTATTTGAAGTCATATTTTTCTCCGTTATGAATAAACAAACTCAAGATTGAGCTTTGCAGCCGCTCAGGTCAAAGCCAAGTGATACGCCAAAAACTTTTGATCTCGCCCCCAACCTTGCGATTCGTACAAAGCTTGAGCAGACGTGTTGTCTACGGCTGTACTCAATGACAGGCGGATAGCACCCAATTGCTTCGCGTGGGCAGCTGCGGCATTCAACAGCGCTTGCCCCACCCCTAGGCGCCTGGCCCTTGGCACCACGTACAAATCATTGAGCACCAACACCCTGGCCATCGATACCGACGAGAAGCTGGGATACAGCTGGGTGAACCCCACCGCCAGGCCCTCCGATTCGGCCAAGAAGATGGTTGACTGCCCGTGTTCAAAACGGGCCTGCAAGAAAGCACAAGCAGCGGCCACGTCGCTGGGCTGACCATAGAACTGGCGGTAGCCGTCGAACAGGATCGCCACCGCTTCTAAGTCTTTCCATACCGCTTGACGAACGAGAATTTCACTCATGACTTCACTCCTGATTGTGTTGAACACCATAAGCTTTCATCGCTGATGCGATTTGCGATGGCTCCGTTGTTACTTGCGGATAAAAGCGGTAACTGGGTGCGACGATGGGGGCCACTGACGTGACGCGGATGACGAGCACGCTCTGAATAACAAACCGTTGCCCCACCATGGCCAACAGCGGTGCGGACCAGTGGGAGAAGGCCGGCTCATCGGCGCACACCGCATGCGCATTGCCTTTGAGCTTGAAGCCCTTTTGCACGAACACATCGACAAAACTCAGGCACACCAGTGGCTGCTGCGCGATGTTGCGCGCACTCAAGGGCGAAGCAATGTGGGCGACCACCACATGCTCGTCGTCAACAATGGCCCAGACTTCTTTGGGCGAGACATTGGGCTGACCATCAGCATCCACCGTGGCCAACCAGCACAACACGCTGCGGCGGGCGGCTTCTCGGACAGCTGGATTCAAAAGGGACATGGTCGATGGCATGAATGGAAAAGCACGCTGGAGGACCGCTTTTCAGCGAACCAAGTGATGGGTCTTCATCGTATCTCTTGTTGCTGTTTTTTTAATTACAAAGAAATCATTTTTATTCATTGCCTGATGTTTCCGGCATGCTGGCGGGCTTGACAGTGGTACACCTTGGACGTGAAAACGCGATGCGCATCATGAGCTTCAGCCCCACCAGCAGTGACAAAGAATCCACCACCATCCGCTTTGATCGGGACGTACTGGCCGCCTTTCGTGAAGGGGCTCTGGCTGGCTGATCCGCATGAATACAAGCGTTGCGTGAGAGGCTCAAGATGCGCACAACTGCATGACGCGGCATCTGGAAATCAAGCTTCTTGTAACCTCAAAAAAACTGACATGCGGTGCAGCTCATCGTCCAGTGCCACCGCAAAAGCATTCTCCTGTGGGGCTGCATTCACAAAGCCGACGTCGGGCGTCAGCACACCCGACTTGGCACTGACATTGGCCCACCCAATGACCTGATCGCGCCAGAGCAAAGGCATGGCGTAGTGGCCTCGCACACGCTTTGCAGCGGGCGTGTAGGCCTCAAAACGGTAGGCCCAACCCCACAACTGCTCAAAGCGGCGCCGATCCCACACCACCGGGTCAAAGGGTGCCAGCAATCGCACTTGATCCTCCACGCCGTCACGACCCGATGCCGGGTTTTCGCCTTCGGGCCACAGCCAAGTTGTGCCATCCACTTCGGCAGTGGGCAAGCGCAGGCGCGCTCGCTGCAGCATGGCTTGGCGGTGTTGTCGCCACTGCGGAATGCCGCCCGCCAGCAGACTGACCAACTGCCCCAGACTGGCTGCAGGCAAAGGGGCGTATTTGGCCACGATCACATCCACCAGTGCGTCCATACTGGCCTCGGGACCCTGCCCGCTCGGTTCATGCGTGCGCACGGCATACAGGCGCTGACCGCCCTCACGCCGCACCACGCGCAACAGGCCACGGTAGTGCATGCCTTCGAGCAACTGGGTGCTGGCTTTGCTGTTGCCGCCAAACCAGTTGACCACGCGGCCATGGTCAAAGTGGGCATCCACTTGCGCAGGCCGGACAACACCGGTCTCTCGCACAAAAGCCAACACCTCTTGGGCTTGCTTCATACGCGCAGCCGACCACACGATTCGAGCCGTGCGCGGGTGCATCAGGTGGTGCACGTCACGCCGTACAAAACCATAATTGACGAAAAAATCTTCCTCGATGGGCAGCTTGGGGTAGCGCGACTCCAGATCCCCGACCCGATAACCCGCCACACGGTGGCGCAGCGTCAAGTCTTGTGCACGGGCAGGCGCACGCAGTGGGTCAGCCTGCACAAAGCCCAGGCGTTGCAAGGCCTTGGGCAAGGTGGTGGGCACGAACAGGCTGCGTGCCACGGCATAGCGGCGCAACTGATCCAGAGTCAACACGGGGAATGCCATGGCCGCATCATGACGCAGACGTACCGCATGGGCAGTTATTTTTTGGCCGCCATCCAATACGCCACGATGGCATTGGCATGCCCGTGGCCCATGCCGTGCTCGCTCTTGAGCCAAGCGACCATCTCCATGTGCTTCATGCCCTCGCAAGACTTGAGCAAGTCCAGCCAATGCGCGATGGGCTGACCGTACTTCTTCTCGATGGACGGGAAATACGAAGCGGGGCCTTTGGGCTTTTCAGAGGTGGTCATGGCGGGGGGCTCCTCATTCACGGTTGTGCAGCAGCCATTGTCGCCACCAAATCCAACTCTACCGCTGCGCCCTTGGGCAGTTGCAACACGCCTACCGATGTGCGTGTGTGCACGCCACGCGGCCCCAGCACTCTGCAAAGCACGGCCGAGGCACCATCGGCCACTTCGCTTTGCTGCGTGAACGTGGATGCGGAGCGCACATAAACCGTGATACGCAAGATGGAAGCGATCAAATCCAGACTGCCCGCCGCACGCTGCAAAAATGCCAGCGCCCGCATGGCGCAAATGGCTGCGGCCTGCTGACCCTGCGCCACATCAAAAGCATCACCCACGGCGCCGACAAACAGCACTTCATCACCCACTCGCGGGATCTGACCGCTCACAAACAGCTGATGACCATCGCGCATCACTGGCGTGTAATTGCCGCCGATCTTGATCTCACCACTGAAGTCGTGGCCGAGTTCCTGGGCCAATTGCTGGAATCGTATGTCTGCGGTCATGGCATCAATGAACAATCAATTAGTTTTCATTATCACAGCCAACCCATGCAGCCTCTTGGTGATGCTGACTCTTCCCCTTAAACTGTACAAATATACAGTTTATCAACCATGCTCCGATCCCTTTTCATCGACTTCAACAGCTACTTCGCCTCGGTCGAGCAGCAGCTCGATCCGGCCTTGCGTGGACGTCCCGTGGGGGTCGTGCCGGTCATGGCCGATTCGTCGTGCTGCATTGCAGCCAGTTACGAGGCCAAGGCTTTTGGTGTGAAGACGGGCACGCGCGTGGCAGATGCCAAGCGCTTGTGCCCGGGCATTGCACTGGTGCTGGCCGATCACGCCAAGTATGTGGAGGTGCACCAGCAGGCCGTGGCCGTGGTGGACCGGCTGGCGCAAGTGCGGCAGGTGGTGAGCATTGATGAGATGGAGTGTGAGCTGACGGGCCGCTGGCGCGAGCGTGACCGCGCCGTGGCGCTAGCCCAGCAGATCAAGGAGGCGCTGCTGGCCGAGGTGGGCGAGTGCATGCGCACATCCATTGGCATTGCGCCCAACACGCTTTTGGGCAAGCTGGCCTCTGACATGAACAAGCCCGAT
>JACCDH010770105.1_pt1 | contig 19522 bp, 13 predicted proteins | sample 7442481 | NCBI WGS metagenome assembly JACCDH01 (sample SAMN15323433, study PRJNA562643) | freshwater metagenome | isolation source: river surface water | place: USA:Blue River Watershed | collected 2017-08-15 | reverse complement strand
TCACCAGGCGCGGGAACGGATGCGCCGGGTCCAGACCCAGCGGGCTGATGACGGGCAGCACCTCGTCGCGGAAATAGTCACGCGCCCACACCGTCAGTGCGCTGTTCCATTGATTGCGGTACAGAAAGCGGATGTTCTGCTGTGCCAGCGACGGGAACAGTTCCTCGTTGAGAATGCGGTACTGTTCCGTCAGCGCCACGCGCACCTGCTGATTGATCTCGCGCAGCACCTCGTCCGGATACTTGCCATCGGGGCCCGGACGTTGACGGCCGAACTCCAGCTGCTTCTTCAGTCCTGAAATGCGGATCTCGTAGAACTCATCCAGATTCGAACTGAAGATGAGGAGGAACATCAGCCGCTCCAGCAGCGGGTGGCGCGGATTGCGTGCCTGATCCAGCACGCGCAGGTTGAACTGCAGGTAGCTGAGCTCGCGATTGAGGTAAAGCGCGCTGTTGTCCAGATCGACAGGAGGGGCTTCCTCGGCGCGGGCGAGCGTGGGCTCGGCCGGAACAATGGTGTCGGGCACGGCGCTGCCATCTTCCTGATCCGGCAGGGGCGGAACAGGGTTGTCGGAGACAGGACGCTTGTCGGCGGGGTGGATCACACTCACATTCGTGCTCATGCGCTTGCTCATTATTCCAGCAGGAGTTTGCCGGCATTCTACATGAGGGCCCCGGGGAAGAAAGTGACAGATCGATGACGGAGGTTCTGCAGGCAAAGTGTCAGTCTTGTCATATTTCTGTCATAGAGGCCGCCTATAGTGGCGGCATCACAACGACCACTGGATGTCCTCACCCCGGAGACACACGATGATACTCAGACACACGATGAAGCCACTGGCCCTGCTGCTTGGCGCCCTGTGCAGCCCCCTGACCTTCGCTGCCGAGGTCGACCCCGGCCTGCCTGACTACGAGCGCGCCAGCGGCGTGTCCGGCAATTTCTCCAGCGTGGGCTCTGACACTCTGGCCAACTTGATGACCTTGTGGGCCGAGGAGTTCAAGCGCTTCTACCCGAACGTCAACATCCAGATCCAGGCCGCCGGCTCCTCCACTGCGCCGCCCGCACTCACCGAAGGCACTGCCAACATGGGGCCGATGAGTCGCGAGATGAAGGACAACGAGATCGAAGCCTTCGAGAACAAATTCGGCTACAAGCCTACCGCCATCCCCGTCGCCATCGACGCACTGGCCGTTTTCGTGCACAAGGACAACCCCATCGAAGGACTCACGATGGCGCAAGTCGATGCGATCTTCTCCTCCACGCTGCGCTGTGGTCACGACCAGGTCATCGAGAACTGGGGTCAGCTCGGCCTGACCGGGGCATGGGAGCGTCGCGACCTGCAGCTGTTCGGTCGCAACTCCGTCTCCGGCACCTATGGCTACTTCAAGGAAACCGCCCTGTGCACCGGGGATTTCAAGAATTCCGTGAACGAGCAGCCGGGCTCCGCATCCGTGGTGCAGTCCGTCAGCACCTCCATCAACGGCATCGGCTACTCCGGCCTCGGATACACCACATCCAGCGTGAAGTCCCTGCCGCTGTCTCGTGAGGCCGGTGGCGAGTTCTTTGCCGCCACGCCGGAGAACGCACTGGCAGGCGACTACCCGCTTGCCCGCTTCCTGCTGGTCTATGTAAACAAGGAACCGAACAAGCCGCTGGCGCCACTGGAGCAGGAGTTCGTCAAGCTGGTGCTCTCCAAGGCCGGCCAGGAAGTGGTGCTCAAGGACGGCTACATCCCGCTGCCCGCCAACGTGGTGCAGGCCACATACGAAGCGCTCGGCATGTGATCGCGAGTGAACGGCGCTGCAGTCTGCGGCGCCGTTTTGGCGCGTTTATGCGCTGTCATCAAACTGTCATATTTGAACAATAGACTCGCGAACCATGAATCAAGAGCCCCTATCCTCGCCTGTACAGGCCACCCCCTCCGCGGCAGGAGCAGCATTTGCAGCTTCTGCCGCGGTCGTTTCGCGCCGCCGTTTTCGACACTTCAAGGACAAGCTTGCCGCCCTGCTGATCGCCATCGGCGGTCTGGGCGTCATCGCCGCCATCCTCACGATTTTCCTGTACCTGATCTACGAGGTGATGCCCCTTTTCCGCGGGGCCTACATCGCCGAGCACAGCCGCTTCGAACTGCGGACGCAGGAGACAAGCGAAGTGCTGCATCTCGCGCTGGAGGAGCGTCTGGAAGTGGGCATGCGGCTGGGCAGCGACGGCCAGATGGTCTATTTCGACACGGACAATGGCGCGGAAGTGGGGCGCATCGCACTGCCCTTGCCAGAGGGTCAAGCGATCAGCAGTTTCGCGCTGGACACCGATGTCAGTGGTATCTTCGCACTCGGGCTTTCCGGCGGGCAGGTGCTTCTGGCCCAGTATGGCTATGACGAAAGCTTCGGTCCGGACAACGCCCGCGTGGTGAGTCCTGCCATTTCCTACCCCTTCGGTGAAGAGCCCTTCGAATTGTTCAGTGCAGCAGCGGTGACCCACCTAAGCGTGCGTTCCAGCCGCAATGAACTGATGCTGGCTGGCAGCAGCGCGAGTGGCGATGTGAGCCTGCTGCGAGCCCGGCGTGAAACCAGTCTGCTGTCGTCCTTCGGTGGCGGCGGTGCCCAGTGGGAAACCGAACTGGCTGCCTTGAACGGGCTGGTGCCGAGCGTGGATCAATTGCACCTGGACGTGAACCGGCGCTGGCTGTTCGCCATCGGGGCTTCAGGACGCGTGAGCGTCGTCGACATCCAGCCGGCCTTCAGCAACGGCACGCCGACGGTCACCCAGGAGCTGCTGCTGGTGGAGGCGCCAGGTCAACTCACCGAGGTGACCTTCCTGCTGGGTGGGATCTCGCTGCTGGCGGGGGATTCCGAGGGCACGATTGCACAGTGGTTCCTGGTGCGTCGCGACGGCGGGTTTGCGCTGGAAAAGGTGCGCGATTTCGACGCACGTGGTCGCGTGGTGGCACTGACTTCGGAGCAGCGCCGCAAGAATTTCGTCATGGCCAATGACGAAGGCTATATCGGCATCTACAACTCCACGGCGCATCGCGAAGTGGCTTTTGAACAACTCGCAAGTGGTGCGCCTCGCGCCATCGCGATGGCTGCGCGCGGCGACGGCCTTCTGATCGAGCAGGCCGATGGCAGTTACGTCATGTATGACGTGCTCAACCATCACCCGGAAGTCTCGTGGGAGGCCCTGTGGTCCGAAGTCTGGTACGAGAACTATCAGGAACCGGAGCACATCTGGCAGTCCTCGGCCGCCAACAATGATTTCGAGCCCAAGTACAGTCTGGCCCCTCTGGCCTTCGGCACGCTCAAGGCCGCCTTCTACGGCATGATTCTGGCCGCTCCGCTGGCGGTGTGCGGTGCCATCTTCACGGGCTACTTCATGGCGCCACGCATGCGCCAGAACGTCAAGCCGCTGATCGAATTGATGGGGGCCATGCCCACCGTGGTGCTGGGTTTCCTCGCCGGTCTGTGGCTGGCGCCGTTCCTCGAGAACAATCTGCTCGGGGTGTTCAGCATGCTGCTGCTGGTACCTCTCGGCATACTGCTGGCGGCCTATCTCTGGACGCGCCTGCCCGAACACGTGCGCTACCGCGTGCCTGATGGCTGGGAAGCTGCCTTGCTGATTCCCGTCATCCTGCTCAGCGTGCTGCTGGCCTTCCTGCTGGCCTCGCCCATGGAACAGATGTTCTTCGGTGGTGACATGCGGGTCTGGATCACCAATGACCTGGGCATTCCCTACGATCAGCGCAATGCCATGGTGGTCGGTCTGGCCATGGGTTTTGCGGTGATTCCGACCATTTTCTCCATTGCCGAGGACGCAATCTTCACCGTTCCCAAGCAGTTGACCTATGGCTCGCTGGCCCTGGGCGCGACGCCCTGGCAGACCCTCAGTCGCGTCGTGCTCGCCACGGCCAGCCCCGGCATCTTCTCGGCCCTGATGATCGGCATGGGCCGTGCGGTGGGCGAGACCATGATCGTGCTCATGGCCACCGGCAACACGCCCATCATGGACATCAACATCTTTGAAGGAATGCGCACCCTGGCGGCCAATATCGCGGTGGAGGTGCCCGAGTCCGAGGTGGACAGCACGCATTACCGCATCCTGTTCCTGGCCGCGCTGGTGCTGTTCATGTTCACGTTCGTCGTCAACACCCTGGCTGAAATCGTGAGGCAGCGTCTGCGACGCAAGTACAGCAATCTATGAAGAACAATTTCCAGAAATTCTTTGCCAGCGGCACGCCGTGGATCTGGGTCAATGCCGGCGCCGTGGCCATCAGCATCATCATGACGGTGGGCCTGCTGTTGTTGCTGGCCTACAACGGCCTTGGCCACTTCTGGCCCAAGGACATCATGCTGGCGCAGTACTCCCAGCCTGTCAGCGAGGGTGAGCCGCTGGTGCGCGAGATCATCGGCGAGCGCGTCAACAGTGAAGTGGTGAGTGCCGAGCGCATCATCTCCTCCGGCATTCCCGTCTCCGCGGATCAGCCCTACCATGAGCGCGAACTGGTCAAGATCGGCAACCGCGATCTCAACGACAGCGACTACACCTGGCTGCTGACCGACTATCTGAGCGAGATCCGCTATCCCCTGCATCTCACCGCCTTCGAGCGGCGCGAATGGGGGAACTTCTACGGCTATGTGAAGGAAGTGCATGAAGCCGGCCAGAGCGTCGCCGTGAGCGATCCCGCCAGCGAGCAGGACACCGCGGCGTGGGAGGCTCTGCAACCGCGCATCGCGCGCGCCCTGGCCCTGCACGACGAGATCGCCGCGCTCGAGAAGGATGAGATCGGTGAGGTCAACTACGCCATCGAGCGTCTGCGACTGCAGGAGCGAGCCCTGGAGCTGCGTGGCGAGGCGACTCCCGAAGCACTGGCCGCAATCGCGGCGGAACGTGCGCAGTGGGACGCTCAGTACGAGGACATGCAGACGCGCCTGAACGCGCTCTATGAGGCCAGCGAGCGCGACAGCGTGGTGATGCTGGCAATGAACGGTCAGGAAACCGAGATCGCCGTGTCCGAGATCGTGCGCGCCTATCAGCCCAATGCCATGCATCTGGGCAACAAGCTGGCCACCTATGGTTCCAAGCTGTGGGAGTTTCTTTCCGACGAGCCGCGCGAAGCCAACACCGAGGGCGGCATTTTCCCTGCCATCTTCGGCACCGTGGTGATGGTGCTGCTGATGTCCATCTTCGTCACACCGTTTGGCGTGATCGCTGCCGTGTACCTGCGCGAGTACGCGCGTCAGGGCCTGGTGACCCGCATCATCCGCATCGCCGTGAACAATCTGGCCGGCGTGCCCTCCATCGTCTACGGCGTGTTTGGTCTGGGCTTCTTCATTTATTTCGTGGGCGCGGAAGTCGATCAGGTGTTCTATCCGGAAGCACTGCCTGCCCCCACCTTCGGCACACCGGGTCTGCTGTGGGCTTCGCTGACTCTTGCGCTGCTGACGGTGCCCGTGGTCATTGTTTCCACCGAAGAGGGCCTTGCCCGCATTCCGCGCAGTCTGCGCGAGGGCAGCCTGGCGCTGGGCGCCACCAAGTTCGAGACGCTGTGGCGCGTGGTGCTGCCCATGGCGAGTCCGGCGATGATGACCGGCCTGATCCTGGCGGTGGCACGCGCTGCGGGAGAAGTGGCGCCCTTGATGCTTGTGGGCGTGGTGAAGCTGGCGCCGGCGCTGCCGGTGGATGGCAACTACCCTTACTTCCATCTGGATCAGAAATTCATGCATCTGGGCTTCCACATCTATGACGTGGGCTTCCAGAGTCCGAACGTCGAGGCGGCCCGCCCGCTGGTGTTCGCCACCGCGCTGCTGCTGGTGCTGGTGATCGCCCTGCTCAACCAGCTCGCCGTGTCGATCCGCAATCGGCTGCGTGAAAAATACAAAGCCCTGGATATGTGAAGCGCTGTTACACTGACTGCAACTGCAATGGAATTGACGCAATGACCGAGTCAAATACCGAATACGCGACGGCCAGCCGGTCGAAGTTCAAGAAGATCGACATGTCCAAGATCGGCGGGCATGAAGGCGGCCTGCGCGCGGAGGAGCTGCCCTGCTGCCTGCGCGTCACCGATCTGAATCTGTTCTACGGACAGGCGCAGGCGCTGCGCTCCGTCAATCTCAGCATTCCGAGTCAGCGGGTCACCGCCTTCATCGGTCCGTCAGGCTGTGGCAAGTCCACGCTTCTGCGCTGCTTCAACCGCATGAACGACCTCGTGGACGGCTGTCAGATCAAGGGCAGCATCGCGCTCGATGGCGAGGACATCTATCATCGCTCCGTCGATGTGGCCGATCTGCGTCGACGTGTCGGCATGGTGTTCCAGAAGCCGAACCCGTTTCCCAAGTCCATCTATGAAAACGTTGCCTACGGGCTGCGCATACAGGGCATCAACAAGAAGCGCATTCTCGATGAAAGCGTCGAGAAATCCCTGAAGGCCTCGGCGCTCTGGGATGAGGTGAAGGATCGTCTGCACGAGAGCGCACTCGGACTCTCCGGTGGTCAGCAGCAGCGTCTCGTCATCGCGCGCACCATCGCCGTGGAACCGGAAGTGCTGCTGCTTGACGAGCCGGCGTCCGCACTGGATCCGATTTCCACCCTGAAGATCGAAGAGCTGATCAATGATCTGAAGGATCGCTACACGATCATCATCGTGACCCACAACATGCAGCAGGCGGCGCGTGTGTCAGATTTCACCGCCTTCATGTACATGGGCAAGCTGATCGAGTTTGACCGCACCGACACCATTTTCACGAATCCCGCCGAAAAGCAGACCGAAGATTACATCACCGGCCGCTACGGTTGAGTCAGACGCAAGGACGTCAATCATGAACAAAGATGCCAAAATCCACACGCATCACATCTCCCAGCAGTTCAATGCCGACCTCGAAGAGGTGAAGAACAATCTGCTGGAAATGGGTGGCATGGTCGAGAAGCAGCTCAGCGACGCCATCGAGGCCATCATCACGGCCGATAGCGGCCTGGGGGCCCTGGTGCGCGAAGACGATGCGGCCATCAACGCCATGGAGATGCAGATCGACGAGGAGTGCAAGCGCATTCTGGCTCGACGCCAGCCCGCGGCGAGTGACCTGCGGCTGGTGCTCTCCATCATCAAGGCCGTGAACGACCTTGAGCGCATCGGTGACGAGTCGGCCAAGATCGCCAGGCTCGCCATCGAGTTGACCGAGCAGGGTGAGTCTTCGAAGGGCTATGTCGAGATACGCCATATCGGCGAACATGTGCGCCGCATGGTGTCGATGGCACTGGATGCCTTTGCTCGCTATGACATCGATGCGGCACTGACGGTGGCGCGCGAGGATGCCAGTGTGGATCTCGAATACAGCTCCGCCATGCGCGAGATGATCACCTACATGATCGAAGACCCGCGCAGCATCACCCGAGTGCTCAATGTGGTGTGGGCGCTGCGGGCACTGGAGCGCGTGGGCGATCATGCGAAGAACATCGCGGAACACGTGATCTACCTGGTCAAGGGCACCGATGTGCGTCATCTGGGGCTGGACGGTCTGGAAAAAACGGTGCGCCTGGACTGACGCCATAGGTGATTTGTCACGAAACATTCATGTGACTGTCACACTGTCACGCGCATGTCACATATTGGTAATATAGTCTCCAGTACCTGAATCGAGGCCAAAGGCCACCCAGTACCGGAGAGTACCCATGACAAGCAAACGCAACATTCCACTTCTTCTGGCAGCTCTCTGGCTGCCTTCATACGGCGTGCAGGCGCAGGACAGCTCCCTGCTGCCCGCGTTCTATGGCCGCATCAACCTGGCCCCTGTCCTGAACATGCCGGACAATCGTGGTTCGAACTCCGATGTCGTCAGCCACGCCTCGCGCATCGGGCTCGAGGGCGAGATCGGCCTCAGCGATGGCATCGACTTCGTCTACCAGGCCGAGTATCAGATCAACCCGAACAAGGAGGATTTCAACGATCGCTTCTTCACCCAGCGCAATTCCTGGGTGGGCGTGAACACTCCCTGGGGCAGGCTGTTCGCCGGCCGCAACGACACGCCCATGAAGCTGTTGCAGCTGCGCATAGACCTTTTCAATGACATGCAGGGTGATGTGCGCACGCTCGTGGTGGGTGACAATCGTCCCAACGACACCGTGAACTATGTCAGCCCCAGCATCGCCGGCTTCACGTTCAGTTACAGCGCCATCATCGACGGGCAGGACAGCCTGCGCGATCGCGCCACCAAGAGCACATCCAGCTCCCTGGCCTATGACACGGAGCGTTTTCACGTTGGCGTCGCGGTGGACAACGATGTGCTGAACAACGATGTCTTCCGTTTCGTGACCCAGTATCGCGAAGGCGGTCTGCAACTTGGATTGCTCTACGAGCTCTCCGAAAATGGCACCAATACGCGTGGAAAGGAGGACGGCCTCTTCGTCAGCGCGGCGCTCACCCGCGGCAAGCTGGTCTACAAGGCCCAGACGGGCGCGTCCGAGCAGCGTCGTGACGGCAATCGCCAGACTTCGCTTGGCGTTGACTATGTGGTGAATGACGATTTCCGCTGGTACACCTTCATGACGGCCACTCGCGCCGACAGTCGTGCTCAGCGCTCCGATCAGGTGGGCATCGGGCTGGAACTGGACTTCTGAACCAGCTCGGCCTTCAGGCACTCGCGCTCAGCGCGGGGCCTGGGGCCGCATCTGCCAGCAGGCGCTCTGCCGGGAAATGGCAGGCGAAGCGACTGCCAACCCCCACCGTACTCGTGATCTGCAGTGTCGCGCCATGGCGCGCCAGCACGTGCTTGACGATGGCGAGTCCCAGACCCGTGCCGCCCGTGTCCGTGGAGCGGCTCTCATCGACGCGATAGAAGCGCTCGGTGAGTCTCGGCAGATGGTGCTCCTCGATCCCCGCCCCGTTGTCCTGCACCTCGATGGACAGCCCCGTGCTGCTCCTGCTCAGTCGTAGGTGAATCTCTCCATGATCCTGCGTGTACTTCGCCGCATTGAACACCAGGTTCGAGACTGCGCTGTAGAGCTCGTTCATGCTGCCACGCAGCCTGTATTCCCCCTCGCATTCCAGATGGAAGGTGTGCTGCTTCGTCGCAAAGGCCAGTTCGGCTTCGTTCTTGACCTCGCGCAGCAGTGAGGGCAGGTGGATCTCGTCCTGCACGCGGGGCAGGGCCTTGGTTTCGAGACGTGTCAGAGTCAGCAGATCCCGCACGATGTTCTCCATGCGCTGTGCCTGCTGGTGCATCTGTTCGAGTGGCTTGATCCAGCGCGGTGCCACCGCATCCCGGTGATCGAGCAGGGTTTCCAGGTAGCCGTTGATGACGGTGATGGGCGTGCGCAGCTCGTGGGAGACATTGCCCACGAAATCGGTGCGCATCGATTCGAGTCGGTGCATTTGCGACACGTCGCGCACCAGCATCAGTCGTTCGCCCTCGCCAAACAGCGTGATCTGGAATTCCAGCATCTGCTTCTTGTTGGTGGGTGAAGGGATGCGCAGCGGTTCGGTGTAGTTGTTCTTTTCGAAATAGTCGATGAAGCGGGGTTCGCGCAGCAGATTGGTCACGCTCTGCTGCTGGTCCTGAGCCTGGCGAAACCCCAGCAGCACTTCGGCCGCCTTGTTCCACCAGGCCAGATTGCCCTTGGCATTGATCATGACCACGGCCATTTCCAGCGCCGCCGAGGACTCCTGGGCCTTGTCGAGAATGTTCTTCAGATAGAGTGCCGCTTCGCGTTCACGACGCTGCAGGCGATAGATGCCATCGAAGATCTCGCCCCAGACGCCCGTGCTTTCCGGCGGTTCGAGTCGGCTGTCCAGCGCGATCTCGCGCAGCCAGCGCTGGAAGATGTACAGCTGACGGAAGGAGTGTGCCAGGTAGCCCACAAGGGCGAGGGCGATGGCCTCGGAGGAGACGTCGAAGAGAGCTCCGACGAGGAGGGCTCCCGTCAGGACGAGCAGGAGCCGTTTGATTTCAATCTGCCATTCGCGGAGCAAGGCGGTTTTCCCGGAGGTCTTGGAAGCTGCGGCTCACTATAGCGAATGCCCCGCGCCAAGGAAACGTCAGGCGGGCTTCACGGAGAAACGATAGCCGGCGCCACGCACCGTCTGCACGAGTCGCGAGTAGTCGATGCTGGTGTTGGGCACGGAGCTGAGCGCCTTGCGCAGACGGCGGATGTGGACGTCGATGGTGCGCTCTTCCAGGTACACGTTCCCGCCCCAGACCTGGTCCTGGATGTGATCGCGTGTGAACACCTTTTCCTGGTGTGACATGAAGAAGCGCAGCAGCTTGAACTCGGTCGGGCCGATGTCCACCGGCTGATCCTCGATGGTGACGCGGTGACTGGACGGATCCAGCTGCAGATCGAAGACGCGGATCGCCTTGTCGACCTGAGCACCCGTGGTACGACGCAGCACGGCCTTGATGCGGGCCACCAGCTCGCGTGGCGAGAAGGGCTTGGTGACGTAGTCGTCCACGCCCACGTCCAGCCCCTGCACCTTGTTGTCCTCGCTGGTCTTGGCCGTCAGCATGATGATGGGCAGATTGGCTGTCAGCTCGTCGCGCTTCAGGCGGCGGGCCAACTCGATGCCGCTGCCTCCCGGCAGCATCCAGTCCAGCAGGACCAGGTCGGGGCGACGGTCCACAATGCTCACATGGGCCTCGTGGGCAGTTTCAGCGGAAACACTGTTGAAACCCGCCAGATCGAGGGTGATGCCGATCATGTCGCGGATGGCGGGTTCGTCGTCGACTATCAGGATGGTCGGATCGCTCATGGTGTCATGCTACCGTTTCGTCTATTGGCTTGTCATATTCGATGCGTATATTGAAGCGGTTTTGTGTGACAGCCGTGTGACACGCAAGCTCTGCAGGCCGCACGGCGTCTGGGGTTTGCTAGAAACTGTACTCCAGTTTCAGGCTGGCGGCGCGGCCTTCGCTGTAGCCCGTGGCGACCAGGCCGCCCTGGGTGATTTCCTTGCGCTGGTCGAGCAGATTCTGCGCCTTGATGTTGAGCTTCCAGTGGTTGCGGAACTCCTTGCTCAAGACGAAATCCAGCTCGCCGTGGGGCTCCTCGATCAGGTCCGGAGCGCCCAGGATGCCCACTTCGTAGATGCGCTCGCCGAAGTAGTGGTAGAGCAGGGTGGCGGTGAGGCCATCGAAGTTGTCATAGCCCAGCTGGCCATTGAAGAGCCAGTCGGACTGTCCCTGCAGCGGTCGTGAGCTGTTGGTGAGGATGTTCTGCTCCTTCACGCCGATGGTCACGTCCGAGGTGATGTAGGAGACGTTGCCGGAGACGTAGAAATCCTCCCAGCGCTCGCCCAGGAAGTCGAACTGCTTGCGCGCTTCGAACTCGATGCCCTTGTTTTCTGCCGACTCGGCGTTGACATAGCTGCGCGCGCTGTTGGCGCCAGGCTGCACCACTGACTCGATGGGCGAGTCGAAGTCCTTCATGAACAGCCCGACTGACAGGCTGTCGAGGGAGGCGAAATACCACTCCCAGCGCAGATCGTAGTTCTTGATGCTGGCCACGCGCAGATCCGGATTGCCGACCACTTCATAGCCCGTCAGAGGATTCGTGAACGTGGCGGGAGAGAGCTCGCGGAAGTCGGGGCGTGAGGTCGTTTCGCTGTAGCCGAAGCGGAACTGGTGATTGCCGGCGATATAGGTGGCCGTGATGCCGGGCAGCAGATCGCTCGACTCCAGGGTGGCCTCGATCGAGTTGTCTGGACGGAACAGATCGAAGGTGCGCACGTTCTGCCGGTAGTCTTCCTGACGGACGCCCGCCAGCAGCTGAATGCGATCATTGAAATTCAGATCTGCCTGCAGATACCAGGATTCCAGTTCCCGCGTGGCGGCGTACGTGTCCGTTGGACGCGTGGTCTCCGTCAGCTCGAATTCCGTCGGGCCGATGTTTTCCTGTGCCAGAATCCGGTCCAGCGGCTGCAGCAGGAAGCCCTCGCGGCCGACGACATCGCCCTGCTCGATGAAGGCAAATCGGCGAATCTCGTAGTCACGCTCGCTGTCCTGCTTGTTGTAGCCGGTCGACATCACGATGGTGGAACTCATCGGTCCATAAAACACCATGGAGGTGTCCAGGGCATAGTCGGTGTTGTCGTCGTGCAGTTCGCTGAAGCGTCGCACATTGCCGTCGGAGCGCAGGTTGAAGACATACTCGTCGTCCACGAGGTCATAGCGATATTCGCGGGTGTCCGGTGCCAGTCGATCTGCAGTGGACTGATTGACGCGCCAGGTCACATTCAATTCGTTGGCGTCCGGGAAGTAGTGGTCTCCCTGCACCTGATTGGAATAAAGCTCGCGCTGGATGTATTCGATCTCGGTGATCCTGCTGTCCAGACGCTCGTCGCCGAAGAAGCCGATCTGCTCGCCGGCGATGTCGTCCGACTGGCGCAGCATGATGTTGGTGGCGCTGATGCTGTGGTTCTCGTTCAGCTCCAGGCCGGTGGAAAGAATGCCGCTGATGTCGATGTTGTTCTCGGTGCCGTAGTAGGTGAACGCGTTTTCGCGCACCAGTTCATCGACGCCACCCACCTTGTAGGAATTTCGTTCGATCTCGTGCGTGTCCCAGCCGTTCTTGTAGTCCAGCGCGGCCAGGTAGTTGAAGCGGGCGCTGCCGACATTGTGATAGTTGCCGAGGCTTGCTGTCAGACCCACATCGGCGGGCAGGGTCTTTTCGCTGAGGGCATAGTCCTGGCTCAGGCTCTGGCCGATGGCCTGCAGTTCCTGCGGAGTTGAGCCGCCGGTGTTCAGAAAGGGGCTGCGACGCTGCAGACGCTGCCCATCGGCGGTGGCGTTCTTCAGCAGTTGCGGCATCTCGCGCGCACCGTCGTCGTAGCCCAGCCAGTCGCGGCTGCCGCCAGCGGCCTGCACGCCATTCGTGAAGGCAGTGCCCTCCGTCATGCCGACAGAGCTCGCCAGATTGAAGAAGAATTCATCGCTGCTGCGCTTGGTGCGCATCTGCAGTACGCCACCACCGAACTCGCTGGGGAACTGCGCGGAGTAGGTCTTCTGCACGACCACGCTGTCCATGATGGCATTCGGGAACAGGTCCAGCGGCACCACACGGTTCAGCGGCTCCGGACTCGGAATGCTCGATCCATTGAGCAAGGCCGACGAATAGCGTTCACCCAGGCCGCGCACATAGACAAACTTGCCGCCCACCAGGCTCAGGCCTGCCACGCGCTTCAGCCCCTCGGCGATGTTGGTGTCACCGGAGCGCGAGAATTCCTCGTTGGTGAGGACATTGGACAGCGCAGAGGTGTTGCGCTTCTCGTCGGGCACGAAGCGGCCGACCACCGATATCTCCTCGATCTGGGGAGGCTCGATCTGAATGGTGGAGGTGTCCTGGGCCAGGACAGTCTGTGAGCTCAGGGCCAGCGCAATGGCCGCAGGAAGAGCACGCTTGATCATCATAGGAAGTTCCGTAAGCAGAGTGATTGTCTCGATTGCGGGGCCAGTGTAGTGCTGTAACGTGACAGAAATATTTCACGGTGATGAATGACAGAAATAAGTCAGAAAAACTGGAACAAGAGTTCCTTTCGCAATGAAAAAGGGGCGCTTTGGGCGCCCCTTTTCCAGTCAAGCTTGACTCAGACTCAGTCGCGGAAGATCCACTTTGCTGTCCAGTCGCTCGCCTGATCCTTGACGGCGCCAATGTGCGTCACGCTGTCGAAGAAGCTGTCGGTGAGGGCAGTCGTCACCACCGCATTGATCTGCGGGCCGTTGACGAATCCGGTCAGGTCGGCTGTGCCGATGCTGTTGCGGGCCTGACCATTGAACCAGTCGGCCAGCGTCCAGGGCTCGGTGCTGGAAGTGGCGAAGGGGGTCGCGCAGTCCAGACGGGTGGAGACCATGGTCAGGTTGCCACTGAGCGCCGTGGCAGACGTGCCGGCGTTGGTGAAGGTGGCCGTGTCATTCACATCCAGGCAGTAGTTCCCGAAGTTGGTGACCACGGAGTTGTAGATGTTGGCGCCCGTGCCGCGACGCAGTTCGATGCCACGACCGCCGGTGCCGCGACCGATGAAGGTGAAGTTCGACAGCGTGGGCTTGGAGCGGGGCAGTGAGTCGAAAGCGAACTCGTTGTTGTCTGCCTCGATGCCACGGTCGCCGAAGCCGGTGCGCTGCTTGATCACCGCGTGCTGCACCTTGCCCTGGAAGCCGAAGGTCCAGTCGAAGGAGTCGTCCTCGTTGCTGGTCAGCACGAGGTGCTTGACGTTGACGGTGCCGCCGAAGAATTCCACACCGTCGTCGGAGCTGCCGTGCACCTGCACGTAGTCCACGACGGTGCCGCTGCCCACGCCCTGGAAGGCGATGCCGTTCAGTTCGTTGGTTTCAGTGATGTTCTGGCCCGGGTATTTCACGATCACGTAGTTCAGCGTGCCGCTGCTGTCGGTCGGGTTGTTGCCGCCGTATTTGCCGGTGGAGCCTTCGCCCTCCAGTTCACACAGGGCCGTACCGGCCGCACAGCCGTTCACCGGCGCGTTGCCGTTGATGATGATGCCGCCCCAGCGACCGGTGGTCGTGGCCGTGGCGTTGGCTTCACCGTCGTAGGTGAAGGTGATCGGGGCGGCTTCGCTGCCCAGTGCCTCGATCTTGGAGCCGCGACGGATGACCAGGAAGTTCAGGCCGACCGGGCTGATGACCTTGACGCCGGCGTCGATGGTCAGTGTGGCGGAATTGGTGTTGTCACCGCCGATGAACACCGCTCCGTTGAGCAGATAGGCATTGTTGGCATTCAGGTGCGTGTTGCTGGTGATGGTGCCTGTCAGGACGCACACCGGCTTGCCCTCGAAGGTGCCGCCAGTGGACAGGGTGGTGTTGGTCGGGCATCCCGCCGCGGGTTTGGCGGCGATGGAGAAGGAGATCGGCGTGCCGGTATAGGCCAGCGTGCTGACATCATTGTTGGTGTAGTAGCCGAAGAAGACCTGGAAGCTCAGGCCCGACAACCCGGAGTTCACGCCGATGAGGTCATCCAGGATGGTCACGGGCTCGGAGGCCGCGAGGGTCTTCACCGCGAAGGGCTGCAGGCCGCTGACCTGGCCGTTCCAGGGCAGGAAGAAGCCGCCGGATACCATCTGGTAGACGCCCATGCCAGGGATCTGCACCAGTGCCACGAGGGAGCCCTTCTTGCCGACGTCGGCCGGTGCCACCTTGATGGTGCCCATGACATCCACGGCGGCGCTGCTGGCAGCACTGCTGATCCAGGAGGAGCCGTTGTTGATGGTCGCACCGCCGGTGAAGGAGGCAGTGGTGGCGCCGCCGCTGGCAGTCGCGCCTGACAGTGCCGGCTCGGCGGCGTGTGCGGAGAAGGCGGCCAGGCTCAGCGCGACGGCGCTGACGGCAGAGTAAAGGGATTTGCGTGTCAAGGTCATGGTGACTCCTGTAGTCCTGTCTCGAAGTGAGCGGATGGCGTTGAGAACGTTTTACAGGCGAAATCCTAGACGGCGTTTGTTGCAGTCTGGCGACATGCAGATGACAGATTCTTTACAGCGCCATGAGGGCGCCGGAAGCAGGATTGTTCGTTGCCTGCGCACACGGCTGCCCCAATGCCGCCGCAATTTCGGGACACAGTTCGCAGAAAGCGCCCAGACGTGCAGATTCCGGCATGTTTTTGCTGCAGAAGGCTCGGCAACCCGGGCTATAATGCGCGCGCTTTTTGACACTTGGGCACACCACAGGAGATACCATGAAAAAGACTTGCAAAACTGCAGTGCACTTGCTGCTGGCCACCGGCGCACTCACGCTGGGCACCGCCGCAATGGCAGACGAAGGCCAGTTCTACATCGCGCCGGGAGTGCAGTGGCTTGACTTCGATTCAGAGCGCATGCTCGACAACCAGACCGGCTTCACCCTGGGACTGGGCTACGACTTCACGAATCAGCTGAGCGGCGAAATCAATGTCTTCGACATGGACCTCGACGGCACAGGTCCGGACGATGACGTCTTCCATTACCGCTTCGATCTGCTGTACACCTTCGCGCGTCAGATGGGCTCGCTCACGCCGTTCTTCGTGGCAGGCGCCGGGCACAACGATTACTCCCGCAATGAGGAAACCGTGTGGGACGCAGGCGTGGGCGTGAAGTACCAGATCAACGAGAACCTGGTGCTGCGCACGGCGCTGCGCAAGTTCTGGGGCATGGACGAGCACATGCACGACTACGGCATCGACATGGCCCTGGTTTACAGTTTCGGTGGCAGCGCAGCGCCTGCGCCGCGCGCGGCAGCTCCGGCGCCGGCCGCCCCGGCTCCTGCAGCGGCACCGGCCGATGACGACCGTGATGGCGTGGTGAACGCCAGCGACGCCTGCCCGGACACCCCGAGCACGCATCGTGTGGACGCTCGCGGCTGCTCGATTCCCGTGCAGGAAGTGGCCCGCATCACCCTGAACGTGCAGTTCGACTTCGACCAGTCTGTCGTCAAGCCCGAGTTCAACGACGAGATCCAGGAAGTGGCTGATTTCCTGCGTCAGTACCCGGACACCGTCGCCTCGCTGGAAGGTCATACCGACTCCATGGGCACCGATGAGTACAACCAGAGCCTGTCGCAGCGTCGCGTGGACGCGGTGCGTCAGGTGCTGATCAACCAGTTCGGCATTGCCGCGAACCGTGTGCGTGCCCAGGGCTTCGGCGAATCCCGTCCGGTGGCGAGCAATGACACCGCCGATGGCCGTGCACAGAACCGTCGCGTCGAAAGTGTCATCACCACGACTTTCGAGCGCTTCGAACAGCGTTGAGAAGTCGGCCGGTCCGCGACCACAACCCCCGGAGCCGCAGGGCTGCGGGGGTTTTCGTTTAGCGGCTCCGGCCATTGCGGGCTCGAGCAGAGCCCTTCGGCACAGGTGAGCAAGTGAGCGCAACGTTCCCGCCATCATGGCCCGGCCTCGACGCCGCCGGCCTGCAGTGGAAACCCGCCGCCGAGGTGGTGCCACGGCCTGTGCCCGCCCTGCAGTCCTGGCTGCTGGACCCGGGCTCTCTCACGGCACGTCTCAAGGAACTGGCCGGCCCGCAGTTTCGCGTCCGCGTGCTCGAGGAAGGCTGGGTCCATCACTGTTCGCCCGCTCTGCTGCAGTGCTTCCAGCCCCACGTCGCGCGCCAGCGGATGTGGTCGCGCAAGGTCCTGCTGCAGTGCGGGCAGACTCCCTGGGTCGCCGCGCATTCCCTGATTCCACTCAGCAGCATGCAGGGGCCGCTCAAGCGCCTGCGTCGGCTGGATGAACGACCCCTGGGCGAATTCCTCTTCCGTGAACCCAGCATGCAGCGTTTCCAGCTGGAGTTGACGCATGACGGCGGGATCTGGGGTCGGCGTTCCCTGTTCTATCTGCATGCTCGCCCCTTGCTGGTGGCCGAGTTCTTTCTGCCTGCCCTGCTGCAGGCCGCCCGCGCGGGGCAGTCCTCGTGAGTGCCTTGCCCGCCTCTGCAGCTCTGCAAGGCACTCGCATCGTCGACCTTTCCCGCGTGCTCGGCGGGCCATTCTGTTCCCAGCTGCTGGCCGATCATGGCGCCGAGGTGATCAAGATCGAGCCGCCGCTGGGCGACGAGACGCGGGACTGGGGTCCGCCCTTTCTCGACGGGGAGGCGGCCTACTATCTCGGCGTCAATCGCAACAAGCGCGCGCTGGGGCTGGATCTGACTCGTGCCGAGGGACGCGAGCTGCTGTTGCGCCTGCTGGAAGGGGCCGACGTCCTGCTGGAGAATTTCAAGCCCGGCACGCTGGAGAAGTGGGGACTTGGCTACGAGGCCGTGCTGCGCGAACGCTTTCCGCGCCTGATTCACTGCCGCATCAGCGGCTTCGGCGCCGACGGCCCACTCGGGGGCTTCCCAGGCTATGACGCGATCGTGCAGGCCATGGCCGGGTGGTTCAGTGTCAACGGTGAGGCGGGCGGCGCGCCGACGCGCGTGGGCCTGCCGCTGGTGGACCTGGGCACCGGTCTGTTCAGCGCCGTGGGCATTCTGATGGCTCTGCAGGAGCGCACGCGCTCGGGCCTCGGCCAGTTCATCGACATGACGCTGTACGACTGCGCGCTCGCGCTGCTGCACCCGCATGCCGCCAACTACGCCCTCTCCGGCAAGGTGCCGGAGGCCACTGGCAATGCCCATCCCAACATCAGCCCTTACGACACCTTTCGCACCGGCAGCGTCGATATCTTCATCGGGGCCGGCAACGATGCCGCGTTCGCGAAACTGTGCGATCTGCTGCAGGCGGCCGAGCTGGCAGCCGATCCGCGTTTCGGCCGCAACAGCGATCGCGTCGCTCAGCGTGCGTCGTTGAAGGTGGAACTGGAGTCGCGCCTGATGCGCGTGGAAGGGGTCGCATTCTGCGAGAAGCTGCTGGCGGCAGGCGTGCCTGCCGGTGCCATCCAGAACATCGCCGGGGCACTGGCGCACCCCCACACCACGCACCGCGGCATGTTCCTGCAGCAGGACGGCTTCGGGATGACGGGGACGCCGCTCAAGTTCTCGCGCACCCCCGGCAATCTGCAAGGCCGACCGCCGCACTATGGGGAACACACGCGGGAAGTGCTGCTGGAGCTGGGACTTGGGGACGACGAGCTGCAGCGCCTGCTGGACGCCGGGGTGGTGCTGGAACAGCGTCGCCAGCGCTGAGTGTCACGCTCACTGGCGCGCGGCAGGCATGCGCACCGTCAGCAGCACATTCTCGGCGCGCACGGGCACACCATCGCGCATGACCGGCCGGAACTGCAGCAATTCGGTGAGCTTGCGCAGTTTCACCCGATTGGGCGTGCTGTCCGGGGTCACTTCCAGATACTCCACGTTGCCTACCTGGCCGTTGCTGCGCACATTGAAGCGCAGCCTGGCCTCCAGTGTGCCTTCGGGGTTGGCCAGGTCCCCTTGCAGACCGGGGATCAGGGTCGAGATCAGATTGTAGTCATCCAGCGTGTAGGACACCGGCTCGCTCACATGCTCACAACGGGGCGACGCAGCATCGATGCTGGCGTGAAAGACGGTAAGCGGCAGCATGACCGGGCAGCGGGTCAGCGCCGCGATCCGCTCCGGCGTGAAGCCGGCTTCGGACAGCAGCTCGAAGGCGTCCTTGTAGGACATCATGGCCGCGCCGGCTGATGACGAGCCGCGCTGCATGCCGGCGAAACTGCCGGGGCGATCCTCGAACTGGGTGCGCATCAGCACCGAATCCCCCATCGCCATCAAGGCCATGGCCTCGGCCTCAAGATTGCCGCTGGCGGCGTAGATGTCGCGGATACGCTCAAGTTCCTCGTAGCTGGCGCCCATGTTGGCCTTGAAGGAACGCTCGATGACGGTGCTGGCACGCGAGCCGTAGATTGCCTCGACTTCTGCCACTCCCAACCCGCCGACGCCGCTGCCGGCGCCCAGAGTGCCGCGATTGCGCACGCCTTCGGTCTCCAGCATCAGGGCCTGCGAGGTATCGTCGGTCAGCATGATTGCCAGAGCGATGTACAACTCGGCCACGGACTTGTCGTAGAGATAGGGCACCAGCGCCTCGCTGTCGGCGCCCAGGTGTTCCTCGGCGAGCTCGGCGGCCTTTTCTTCCATGGTGCTCAGGCG
>JACCDH010798158.1_pt1 | contig 19529 bp, 14 predicted proteins | sample 7442481 | NCBI WGS metagenome assembly JACCDH01 (sample SAMN15323433, study PRJNA562643) | freshwater metagenome | isolation source: river surface water | place: USA:Blue River Watershed | collected 2017-08-15 | reverse complement strand
CTGAATGATGACACGCAGGTCAAATGCTATGCGCTGTCCTCTCGACTGGCCAAAGGTGAGTATGTGGCCAAGGCAGCGCGAGAGCTGCTGGTGCAGCCCAAGAACTACGGTGAGGCCTGTGTTGACCTGATCAGCCGTCTCTATCGCGACAAGCAATTCAACGACAGCGAGGTATGGCGTCAGGTGCGGCTCGCCGTCGAGTATGGCAATACCAGCGCGGCGCGGCGGATCGCGTATCAGCTCGATGTCGGCGAGCGTGCGCTGATGGCCGCGATCGACAAGCCCGCCGCCGTTGTCGAGCGGGGCGCCGCCGGAGCGCGTTCAACCAAAGAACTGTTCATCATTGCGCTGGGCCGTCTGGCGAAAGATCATCGCGACAAGGCCGAGCGCGCGCTGCACAAGGCGCTGTTCAGGCTGAGCCATGAAGAGCAGGCGCAAGCCTGGGCGCAGCTGGCGCTGCCTGCATCGCTCGCCTTGTCGAAAGACGCCGTGAGTTTCTGGCGCAAGACCTGGGATGCCAGCCTGTCGAATGACGGCTATCACTGGCGCGTGCGTGCCGCGCTGCGCGACGGTGACTGGCCAATGGTCGCGCGCGCCATCGACAGCATGCCTGCCGAGGTGCAGAAAGATGCCACCTGGGTCTATTGGCGCGCACGCGCGCATCAGGCCGCCAATCACATCGAGCAGGCGAACAAGCTGCTGCAGTCGATCGCCGGTCAGCCGCACTTCTACGGACTGCTGGCGTCGGAAGATCTGGGCCAGAAGCTGGCCGTGCCCCCGCGGCCGCACCCGCCCACACCGGAAGAAATGGCCGAAGCCGCCGCCAATACCGGGTTCCGGCACTCGCTGAAATTCTTCGAGCTGGAGATGCGCTTCGAGGGCAACCGTGAATGGAACTGGCAGTTGCGCAAACTGAGCGAGCGCCAGCTGCTGGCCGCCGGCGAATTTGCACGTCAGAACGAAGTGCTCGATCGCATGGTCACCACCGCCGACCGCGCCAAGTCCGAACCCGACTTCACCCAGCGCTTTCCCACGCCGCATGACGACATCATGAATGCCTCGGTGCAGCCGCTGGGACTGGACAAGGCCTGGGTCTACGGCCTGATCCGGCAGGAGTCGCGGTTCGGGAAGGCGGCGCGTTCCAGCGTGGGCGCGTCCGGGCTGATGCAGATCATGCCCGCGACCGCGCATTACGTCGCGCGCAAGATCGGCATGGCCGGATTCTCGCTCAGCGGATTGAATGACATTCGCACCAACATCACGCTGGGGACGCAATATCTGAACATGGTGCTGGGCAGTCTGGGCGGGTCGCAGACGCTGGCCACGGCGGCGTACAACGCCGGCCCCAGCCGGCCCCGGCTCTGGCGATCCACGCTCGAGAAACCGGTCGAAGGCGCGATCTTCGCCGAGACCATTCCCTTTTCGGAGACGCGCGGTTATGTGAAGAACGTGCTGGCAAACGCGACCTTCTATGGCGCGCTGTTCGACAGCAAGGCCCCGTCGCTGAAATCGCGGCTGGGCATGGTCTCGCCGCGCGATGCAATGCTGAGCGAACTCGGCGACCTTCCCTGAGCGGAGATCCTCCATGCGTCATGAATCGATACTCGTCATTGGCGGCAGCGGTTTCATCGGCTCGCATCTCGTTGCCCGGCTGGCTGCCGAAGGGCGCCGCGTCATCGTGCCCACGCGCCGACAGTCGCGTGCGCGGCACCTGCAACTGCTGCCCACCGTGCAGGTGGTCGAGGCCGATGTGTTCGATGCGGCGACGCTGGACACCCTCGTGCGTCAGGCAGATGCGCTGATCAATCTCGTCGGCGTGCTGCATTCCCGTCCGGGCACGCCCTGGGGGCCGGCATTCGAGCGCGCGCATGTCGAACTGCCGCGCCGGCTGGTCGCCGCCTGCCACCGGCATTCGCTCGCGCGCTGCCTGCACATGTGCGCGCTGGGCGCAGACCTGCATGGCCCATCGATGTATCAGCGGTCCAAGGCGGCGGGCGAAAAGATCATGCTCGACGCCGATGGGCTGGCTGTGACCAGTTTTCGTCCGTCGGTGGTGTTTGGCCCCGAGGACAATTTCCTGAACCTGTTCGCGACGCTGCAGGCCAGACTGCCGGTGCTGGCACTGGGCGGGCTGGAGGCGCGCTTTCAGCCAGTCTATGTCGGCGATGTTGCGCAGGCCTTCGTCGGTGCGCTCGACGATCCGCGCACCGTCGGCAAGGTGTATGAACTGACCGGGCCGCGCGTGTACAGCATGAGAGAACTGCTGCATCTGACGGGTGTCTACAGCGGTCATTCCCGCCCGGTGATCGGCTTGCCGGATTGGGTCGCGCGCCTGCAGGCGTTCATGCTTGAGCACCTGCCGGGTGGGCCGCTGATGAGCCGCGACAATCTGGATTCCATGAAGTCCGACAATATCGCCAGTGGCCCGCTCCCTGCCCCGCCAGACTGGCATCCGATATCGCTCGACGCTGTCGCGCCGCAGTACCTTGCCCGACGCTGACGTATGGCGCCCACTTTCCGGACCTATGTCGTCGGCGGCGCCGTGCGCGATGCGTTACTGGGTCTGCCGGTCAAGGACAAGGACTACGTGGTCGTGGGCGCGACGCCAGAGCAATTGCTGGATGCCGGCTTTCTGCCGGTCGGCAAGGATTTCCCGGTCTTCCTTCATCCTGATACCCGCGAAGAGTACGCACTGGCGCGTACCGAGCGCAAGACTGCGCCCGGTTACGCAGGCTTTGCGTTCCACGCATCGCCCGAGGTCACGCTGGAACAGGATCTGATGCGGCGCGACCTGACCATCAATGCGATCGCGCTCGCGTCGGATGGCCAGCTGATTGATCCTTACGACGGACAACGCGACATCGCGACCCGGGTCTTTCGTCATGTCTCGCCGGCCTTCGCTGAAGATCCTGTCCGTATCCTGCGCATCGCTCGCTTTGCCGCGCGCTTCACCGATTTCACCGTCGCGCCCGAGACCCTGTTGCTGATGAAGCAGATGGTGTCCTCCGGCGAGGTGGATGCGCTGGTGCCCGAGCGGGTGTGGCAGGAGCTGTCACGCGGACTGATGGAAGCGCGTCCCTCGCGGATGTTCGAGGTGCTGCGGGAGTGCGGTGCTCTCGCGCGCGTTCTGCCCGAGCTGGACGCGCTGGCCGGCGTGCCGCAGCCGGCGGAGCACCATCCCGAGATCGATACCTTCGTGCATGTGATGATGGTGATCGATGTCGCTGCCCGTGAACGCAGTTCCCTGCCGGTTCGCTTCGCGGCGCTGGCGCACGATCTTGGCAAAGGCACGACGCCGCCAGCGGACTGGCCGCGTCACATCGCGCATGAGGCGCGCAGCGAAAAACTGGCCGAGCAGGTCTGTCGTCGCCTGAAGTTGCCGAATGAGGTGCGTGAACTGGCGATGCTGGCGGCGCGCGAGCATGGCACGGTGTCACGCGCACTGGAGATGCGCGCCGATACGATGGTCAGGCTGCTCGAGCGGTGTGACGCCTTCCGCAAGCCGGCACGGTTTGCCGAACTGCTGCGCGTGAGCGAATGCGACCATCGGGGCCGTGCAGGTTTTGCCGACCGGCCGTTCCCGCAGACCGCGCGTCTGCTGACTGCACTGGCGGCGGCGCAAGCCGTGAATGCCGGTGCGGTTGCGGCGGCGGTGCTTGAGCGAGATCCCGAGCGTCCCGCAGAGCGTATCGCTGCGGCAGTTCATCAGGCACGGGTGCAGGCAGTGCGCGATACGCTGAATGATCCGCCGATGACGGAGCAGGAAGCGAGCGAGCGGCAGCGCGGGGAATAAAAAAAGCGGATCCGATGGGTTGACCGGATCCGCAACACGCCTGAGGGAGGCGCGGAGGCGGGGCCAAGGGGTGGCCCCCAGAGAAGGGTTACAGTGGTGCTGACGACGCAAGCAGTTCAGCACATCGGTCTAGCCTGATCGCTCAGCGCGCCGGCCGTCCCGGCATCCCGGCACGCATTTCTTCCGGAGTCAGTTTGCCATCCTTGTTGGCATCCAATTTGTCGAAATCACGGGCAAGACGCTGCATTTTCGCCGCTTCGACTTCGGAGCGGCTCAGCGCGCCATCACCATCCTTGTCGGCGCTCTTCCAGTGATCGCGCATCTTGTCGCGCATGCTTTCGCGGAACTTGTCATGCATCGCCTTGTGATGTGCCTGCATCTCTTCTTTCGAGACAAAACCATCCTTGTTGGTATCGATCTCGTTGAACATGCGATCGGCGCCTTCGCGCGATTCGTCGCGGCTGATGCGGCCATCATTGTTCTTGTCGAACTGGGAGAACATTGTCGAGACCCGGTCACCATGCATTTCGCCGTGCATATCACCGCCCTGCATGCCGCCATGATGGTCAGCGAGTGCCAAGCCACTGCAAAAAAGTCCTGCGATCATCAGGGAAAGGCTCGTCGTGCGCTTCATGGATCACCTCGGTCAAGGATGTTCATCAATGCTCAGATGATCGCCGCAGCACAGGATTTTTTACCGGAGATTTACCCCTTGTTACAGATGCGCGGCGAGGGGCGCGCCAGACGCGGGCATGGCTTGACGATGGTCAATACCCATACGCATGCAGCAGGAATTGCTGGAAGGTCTCGGCCGGGGTGCTCATCGCATGCTGCGGATGCCACAGCGCACCCACTTCCATTGGTGGGACGAGATCGAGAATGGGGCGGGCCTCGATGCGCTTGCCCTCCAGCGACCAGGGGCGAAACACCATGTCCGACAGTGCCGTCACCCCGAAGCCATGCGCGACCAGTCCGCGCACGGCCTCGATCGAGGTCGTACGGAATACGATATTCGGCCGAATGCGGCGTGATTTCCAGTAGGCCAGCGTGGACTGCTCGGCCTCGTCTGCTGTCACCATGATGTACGGATGCTGGGCAATGTCTTTCAGCGAGGGCGTGGGCAGTTTTGCCAGCGGATGTCCGGGCGCCACCCACAGCTGTCGCCGTGAGCGCACCAGCACCGCGTGAGCGAAGCGTTGCAGCTTGTCAATGTTCGACAGGATGGCGACGCCCAGATCCACTTCGCCGGCGAGCACCGCCTGCTCGATCTCGGGCCGGTCCATGTCGCGCAGATCGATCTCCACGTCCGGATAGCTGGCGCGAAAGCGCGCCAGCAGGTCGGGCAGGAAATAACCGAGCACGGTGTACGAGGCTGCGATACGAACGGTGCCACTCAGCCCGAGATTGCGAAAGCGCGGTTTGTGCGTCGCATCACGCACCGAATCCAGAATGTGGCACGCGTGATGGAAGAAGTCCTGTCCGTCGGCGGTCAGCGAGACGCCCTGCGCCTGCCGCTCGAAAAGCCGCACGCCCAGCTCCTTTTCCAGTGCCAGCACGGCGTTCGTGATCGCCGATTGCGACACGCTCTCGCTGGTCGCGGCCATCGAGAACTGGCCGCTGCGGGCGGCGGCCACGAAATAGCGCAATTGCCTCAGGGTGACGTTGTTTGCAGACATGGCAGAAGGAATGGCAGACGCTTTGGCAGACAGAGGGGCGAGCGGGCTGGCAAGCCTCGGCAGGGTATCTATTTTTCAGATACTAGGCTTGCGTATTTGTGATTTTACGATACCTTAGGGTCTGCCTATACTTCGGCAAAAGAGCCTCTGCCAGAGGCCACTCAGACCATGGGGACATTCATGAATGCACCGCTCGACAGGCAGCAGGCAATGCAGCCGGATGCCATCTCCCTCGACGACAAGTACACGCTGGAGCGTGGCCGGGTTTTCCTTACCGGTACCCAGGCGCTGATTCGCCTGCCGATGATGCAGCGCCGGCGCGACCTCGCCGCAGGCTTGAATACCGCGGGCTTTATTACCGGCTATCGTGGCTCTCCGCTGGGTTCCGTGGACCAGACCGCCGCCAAGGCGAAAAAATTCCTGGATGCGCATCATGTGCGCTTTCATCCGGGCGTGAATGAAGATCTGGCCGCGACCTCGGTCTGGGGCACGCAGCAAACGAATCTCTTCCCCGGTGCGAAATACGATGGCGTGTTTTCGATCTGGTACGGCAAGGGGCCGGGCGTCGATCGCTCCGGCGATGTGTTCAAGCATGCGGTGGCAGCAGGCACTGCGCCACATGGTGGCGTGCTTGCGCTGGCCGGCGATGATCACGCCGCCAAATCCTCCACCACCGCGCACCAGAGCGAGCATATCCTGAAGGCCTGCGGCATTCCGGTGCTGTATCCGTCGTCCGTGCAGGAATATCTGGACTACGGCCTGCACGGCTGGGCGATGAGCCGCTATGCCGGGCTGTGGGTGGCGATGAAATGTGTGACGGATATCGTCGAGTCCGGCGCTACTGTGGACGTGGACCCGGATCGCGTGAAGATCCTGATGCCCGAGGATTTCGAGATGCCGCCCGGCGGCCTGAACATCCGCTGGCCCGATGCGATCCTCGAGCAGGAAGAACGGCTCGTCAATTACAAGTGGTATGCCGCTCTTGCGTATGCGCGCGCCAACGGACTGAACCGGACGATCTGGGACAGCCCGAATGCCCGCTTCGGTATTTTCACCGCCGGCAAGTCCTACCTCGACACCCGACAGGCTTTGCAGGATCTCGGCATCGATGAGCAGGTTGCGCGCGACATCGGCATTCGTCTGCACAAGGTCGGCATGAGCTGGCCGCTGGAAGCGGAAAGCACGCGCCAATTTGCCACGGGTCTGGAAGAGATTCTGGTCGTCGAAGAAAAGCGCCAGCTGCTCGAGTACCAGCTGAAAGAAGAGCTGTACAACTGGCGCGATGATGTTCGCCCGCGCGTGGTCGGCAAGTTCGACGATACCGGCGAATGGAGCAACAAGCGCAAGAGCGGCCATGGCGACTGGCTGCTGCCCGCAACCTATGAGTTGAATCCCACGCTGATCGCGCGTGCGATCGCGTCGCGGATCTCGACATACTTTGCTGGTCATCCGGTCGAGCAGCGCGTGCGCGAGCGCATCGCCTATCTCGAGTCGCGCGAGGCGGTGCTCAAGGTCAGCACCTCGCCGAATCCGCAGACCGACCGCGTGCCTTATTTCTGCTCGGGCTGTCCGCACAATACCTCGACTCGCGTGCCCGAGGGCAGCCGCGCGACGGCGGGCATTGGCTGCAGCTACATGGCGCTGTGGATGGATCGTTCGACCGCCACTTTCACCCACATGGGCGCGGAGGGCACGAACTGGATCGGCCATGCGCCATTCACGACTGAGCAGCATATCTTCGCCAACATCGGTGACGGCACCTACTATCATTCCGGCCTGCTGGCGATACGGGCTGCTGCCGCTGCAGCGTCCAAGGTCAACATGACCTTCAAGATCCTGTACAACGATGCGGTGGCGATGACGGGTGGGCAGACGCATGACGGCCCTCTGGATCCCGCCGCCATCTCGCGCCAGATCGCCGCCGAGGGGGTGCGTCCCATCGTCGTCGTGACGGATGAGCCGGACAAATATCCGTCCGGTGTCGAGTGGGCGCCGGGCACCACGATTCGCCATCGCAGCGAACTCGATACGGTGCAGCGCGAGCTGCGCGAGATCAAGGGCGTGTCAGCGATCATCTATGACCAGACCTGCGCGTCCGAGAAGCGCCGTCGCCGCAAGCGCAATGAGTATCCTGATCCTGCGAAACGGGCAGTGATCAATGAGGCTGTCTGCGAGGGCTGCGGCGACTGCAGCGTGAAATCCAACTGCCTGTCGGTCGAGCCGCTGGAAACCGATTTCGGCCGCAAGCGCCAGATCAACCAGTCCAGCTGCAACAAGGATTTTTCGTGCGTGACTGGCTTCTGCCCGAGCTTCATCACCGTCGAGGGTGGCCAATTGAAGAAGCCGAAGAAAGCCGCCGCGCAGGGCAGTGGTGGTGCGTCGGCGCTGGAGCGCGCCGCCAGCCTGCCCAAGCCGGCGATGCCGGCGCTGGAGGCGCCTTTTGGTGTGCTGGTGACCGGCATTGGCGGGACCGGCGTGATCACGGTCGGCCAGATACTGGCGATGGCCGCGCATGTGGAAAGCAAATCCTGCAGCGTGCTCGACATGAGCGGTCTCGCACAAAAAGGCGGGCCGGTGATGTCGCATGTGCGGCTTGCTGCCAGCGATGACCAGATTCATTCCACGCGCGTTGGCACTGGCGGTGCGGACCTCGTGATCGGTTGTGATGTGATCGTCGCGGCCAGCAAGGATGCGGTCGCCCGCATGGCGCAGGGCCGCACGCGTGCGGTGATCAATGCGACGCTCGCGCCGACGGCCGCCTTCGTCAGGAACCCGGACTGGGAGTATCCCGATGCGTCCGCCGCTGACACCCTGCGCAAGGCCTGCGGCGATGACGCCGTGGCTGCGATCGATGCCGGCAAGATCGCGACGGCGCTGATGGGCGACGCGATCGCGACCAACATGTTCATGCTCGGCTATGCATGGCAGCGCGGCTGGGTGCCTCTGTCGGAAGCATCGCTGATGAAGGCGATCGAACTCAACGGCGTCTCGGTCGGCTTCAATCAGCAGTCCTTCGCGTGGGGGCGCCTCGCCGCAGCCGATATCGAGGTCGTTCAGCGCGAGATCAAGGCGGCTTCCCCGGCACAGGTGATCGAGTTCAAGCGCGCACCCTCGCTCGACGAGATCATCAGCAAGCGCGTCACTTTCCTGACGGGCTACCAGAATGCCGCATATGCAAAACAGTACAAACAGCTGGTCGATCAGGTACGTGCTGTCGAGAGCAAGCTGGCGGTTCAGGGCGCGCTGAAGCTGACCGAGGCGGTCGCAAAGTACTACTTCAAGCTGATGGCTTACAAGGATGAATACGAGGTCGCGCGCCTGCACAGCGATCCCGTGTTCCGGCAGCGCGTCGCGTCGATGTTCGAGGGCGACTACAAGATCAAGTATCACCTTGCACCGCCACTGCTCTCATCCCGGGATGCGCATGGCCATCTGATCAAGCGTGAGTTCGGCAGCTGGGTCGGCTGGGTGTTCCCGCTGCTGGCGAAGTTCCGCTTCCTGCGCGGCAGTGTCCTCGATCCGTTCGGGCATACCGACGAGAGAAAGACGGAGCGCGCACTGATCGCGGAGTACCGCGATCGGGTCACCGGATTGCTCGCCCGGCTGTCTGACGAGAACCTGCCCACCGCCATTGCGCTGGCCAGCGTACCGGAAGACATTCGCGGCTATGGCCATGTGAAGGAGCGTCACCTGCGCAACGCGAAGCAGAAAGAGGCCGAGCTGCTGGCCAAGCTGGACCCGGTCGCGCGTCCTTCGGGTGAGGCCGGCCGTCACGCCGCCTGAGCGATCAATCCGTTGGGGGTACCCGCGCGGCCTCAGCCGCCGCGCGCATTGCGCACCAGTCCCCGCTGAGGGTCGTAGCCGGCGGCGGCGATCAGGTAAAACACGATGGTCGACACGATCACCACGCCCAGCGACAGCGCTGCCAGCTCGCCATACAGCGCATGGCGCATTGCCTCGACGGCGTGCGTGAACGGATTCACCATCGCGACGCGATAAATCCACAACGCGCCTGCGTCATGCATGCGCTGTATCGGGTACAGCGCTGACGACAGGAAGAACATCGGGAAGATCACGAAATTCATCGTGCCCGCAAAATTCTCCAGCTGGCGGATGTACACCGACAGCACCAGCCCGAACGCCGAGATCATCAGCGCGCCGGCAAGCAGTACCGGCAGCGAGATCAGTACCTGCCAGGGTGACAGCCCTATTCCCCACACCACGACGATCACCATATAGGCCAGCGCCTGCAGCAGCGACAGGAAGGCGCCGCTGGCCAGCTTGCAGGCCAGCAGATAGTCACGCGGCAGCGGCGCAGTCAGCAGCAGCCGCATCACGCCCATCTCGCGGTCATAGACCATCGCCAGCGAGGATTGCATGCCATTGAACAGGCAGACCATCAGCGCCAGCCCGGGCACCATGTAGAGCCGGTAGTCGAGGTTGGGATCGAAGGGAATCACATTCCCCAGGTCGGGCATCTGCCGAAAGCCAGCGGCGAACACCACCATCCACAGCAGCGGACGTACCAGCGAAGACGCCAGCCTGCCCGGCTGCCTGACAAATTTATGTATCTCGCGCCCGGTAATGGCTTGTAACGCGAGCCAGCCATGCATCAGCTTCATGCGCGTGCCTCCTTGCGGGTCAGGTGCAGGAAGGCCTCGGTCAGGGTTTTGTGATGGTTCATCCTGATCAGCTCTTTCGGCGAACCGGCGAAACGCACCGTGCCCTCGGCCATCACGATGATCCGGTCCGCCGCTTCCGCCTCGTCCACCAGATGCGTCGCCCACAGCACGCCCATCGCCTGCTCGCGGCACAGTGCTTTGACATCATTCAGGATCGCATTGCGCGACGCCGGATCGATACCCACGGTCGCCTCGTCCATCAGCAGCAGCTGCGGCTGGGACAGCAGCGCGCGCGCCAGTTCCACTTTTCTGCGCGTGCCGCCCGACAGCTGACGGCAGGGCTCCGTTGCGCGCTCGGACAGGCCGAATCGCGCCAGCCAGTGCGCGATACATTGTTTCGCTTCGGAGCGCGGTATGCCATGCAGGTCGGTCTGGAAGCGCAGATTGGCTTCGACGGTCAGGTCGAGATCGAGCGCCGGTTGCTGGAACACGATGGCCAGCCGCGCCAGCGCCGCGATCGGCTCCTTGCCGATATCAAAGCCGGTCACGCTGGCCGTCCCCGAGTCGGGCACGAACAAGCCGGACAGCATCTGGAACAGCGTGGACTTGCCCGCACCATTCGGGCCCAGCAGCGCGACGAATTCACCAGCGCCGACGGAAAAGCTCACGCCATCGACGGCCTTGCGCTCACCAAAGGATTTGCGCAGCTCGCTGATGATCAGCGGATCGGGGAAAAGAGAGGACAAGCGGTCTCCGGTGCTTTTTTTGACCGGGAATTGTAGCGGCTTTGGATCGATGCCGTGAGCTGCCGCAGGTTCAGTCGGTGTCCGGCAGGTGCACGGTAGCTAGGTTCTCCCACGGCCGCTGGGTGCGCCAGCCGGCGATCCACTCTGGCGGAACCGCCAGCGCGAACGCCCCCATGTCCGTGACCAGTTCGCCCAGGGTTGCGCTGTGTACGCTCACGCCACGCGTCAGTGCAGGAAAGCGGGCGTCGATTTCCCGCTGCACCAGCGGTGCCAGCAGTGTCTCGTTATGCCGCCAGACGCTGCCGCCGACAAAAATTGCCTCGGTATCGAGAATCGCCGTCAGGTTGTACAGTGCGCGGCCAAACCACCGCGCTGCCTCCTGCACTGCCGCGAGTGCGACGTTATCGCCGCGCTGCGCATCGCGGAAGATCGTTTCCAGCGGTCTGCCAAGATGCTTGCCGAAATTGCGACCGCCGATCATCCCTTCGAGGTCGCCGCGATTGCCGCAGCCGCATAACGCGTCTGAGGTATCCGATAGCAGCATATGACCCGCATGCCCCGCATTACCTGCCTTGCCAGTCAGGATATGTCCATCGACGCACAGCCCAAACCCAATGCCCGTGCTCCAGGTGACATAGATCGCGTTGGATGGCGCAGTGCCGAATGCGCGCTCGCCATGCAGTGCGGCCACGCAGTCATTGGCGATGCGTACTGCGGCAAAGCGCTCGCGCAGTACGGATTCCAATGGCAGGAAGGTCCAGTCATTTGGCAGGTCTTCACCATTGGGCAAACCACCGCACAGGTTGGGCGGGATGATGCCGGTGGCGCCATCGCGTACCTCAAACGGGCCGCAGCTGCTCACGCCAATCGCCTGCACCATGGATGGATTGATCTGCAGCTGCTGGCAGCACATATCGATCAGTCGCAAGCCCTGTCTTGCGACTGCATCGGGCGTACCGGACCGCACCGTGGCTTGGGTAATCCGCAGCAGCGGACCCTTCGCATCCGCAATGCACGCGGCCATTTTCGTGCCACCGATGTCGAGCGAGGTCACATACATTCCGGGAGGTTCCGTGCGCATCAGATCAGAGATAGGTATTCGTTGAAGTGGAACTCAAGCCGAAGATTGTTCACTACGTAGGTTTCATTTTACGGAAAAACGACCATGAAACGCACGCACGAGCAAAGCTTCGGTTCAAGTCAGGCTAGTCGCGAGCTTATGCCAAGATTGTTGCAGCAGAATGCCGGCACTCAACCCGTTACGCAGCCGCCCGGCATAGCACCTGGCCGTCCAGTATTAAGGTCATTTGAACCTTCTGCTTCTGTCGACAGCATCTGGCCCCAACCTGCCGGCAGCGAGGCCATGATGTTGCTGCAACCGTCGTCCGACTCGGCGTGGTCGGTATCGCGGGATGATGCAACGCGTGACCTCAAGACTGCCAAAGCGAGTGAACTGTATGCCGCTATCCATGAAGGCAACGTTGGGGTCATACAGACGATACTGAGCAGTCCGGACGCCAGCGACATTGCGGCAGTGTCCGATGCTCAGGGCGAGAATGCGCTGTTTCATGCGATCGAAAAAAGGGATCTGTTGACGATGGAATACCTGCTGAGACTGCCCTCGGGGCCCGCGCTGGCACTACAGCGATCTCATCGGGGGCTGATCGCCTTGAACGTCGCAGTTGCCAAAGGATCGGTCGTCGCGGTAAAGCAGCTGCTGGCGCTCAGCTCGGCGAGTGCTCAGATCGCGGCATCGCTGCTGCAGGCGCCGATGCAGGCGATTCCGCATCCTCTGATGGACGCGGTATACCGAGGTCAGGAGGGAGTCGTGCGCGCTTTACTGGAATCACCGCATGCGGCGCCACTGGTGGCTGGCAGGGATGCCCTCAGGTCCAATGCGCTGCTGATTGTGGCAGCGAGTGGCCATATAGGCATGGTGCATGCGATGCTCGAGTCGAACTATGCGGGGGCACTGGCCCAGGACTCGAATCATCTGGGGTTCAATGCGCTGATGGCCGCAGCGGTGAATGGACATGAGAACGTAGTCCAGGCATTGCTTGAATCCCCCCATGCCACCGGACTGGTGCAAGGCCGGAATCACTCCGGATGTAATGCGCTGATGCTGGCAGCCCTCGTCGGGCACAAGCGCATGGTCAAAGCCTTGCTTGACTACGGCTTCGTACCGCAGCAATTACACACGGGAGGGTCGCCGGTGAGCGCACTTGATTTTGCGCTCGCCAGAGGGCATCTGAGCGTTGCCGATCTGCTGCGTCGTCATGGTGCTGTTCGTGCGATGAACGGTATCAGCAGCTCATCATCGGTTTCTATGAACCTTCCTTATCAATGAGTGAGGCGCTCAGCGGTTGGTCAGGTCGGTGCTTTGGTGTCGTCCTTGCTTCCTGTGATTTTACGGAAGAATCACCATGAAACATACTCCAGACCAAAGATTTGGCTCCGGACAGTCGGCTTTTCAATCTGTCTTTTGTCCGCCGCGCCTGAATCATCAAATTCCCTCGGCGTCACCAGGGGATGGCGCTGAGCAAAGATGTCCCGTCATGAGGGCGGTCATCGTGCGTCCATCCATCCGTGTCGTCTGGCCAAGCGTTCCTGACGGTAGTGCATCCATGGGGACACCATCATTCGCGGGCCCGGCGCCGTCGATGCTGGCAAATGACGTGTCAGTGCCGGCCTTCATCGCTGCCAGGTCCGCTGAGTTACGCCGAGCGATCCGTGAGGGAAAGACGGACGTCATCCAAATGATGCTGAAAGAGCCCGGCGCCAGCGAGCTTGCCATGATGGCAGATGCGCTGGGAAAAAACGCCCTGTTTCACGCGGTAGAAAAAAATGATCTGTTCACGCAGGACTTGTTGCTGAATTTATCTTCCAGAAGTGAGATGGCCATGCAGAAGTCCGCAGACGGCCTGCTGCCCCTGAGCCTTGCAGCAGCAAAAGGGTCTGTGGTTGGTGTGGCGCTGCTGCTGGGGCTCAGCTCCGCAAGAGAGCAGGTGCTGGCATCACTGGAGACAGTGGACAGCAAAAACTACAGCAATCCATTAATGCTGGCGTCTGTCTATGGGCGCGAGCCCGTGGTGAGATTTCTGCTGGCCTCTCCCTATGCGAACTGGCTGGCGATGGGCAGCTGCCGGACCGGCGCTAATACGCTGGTGCTCGCGGCAAATAAAGGCCATGCGGGTGTCGTGCAGGCTTTGCTTGCGTCTCCTTGTGCAGAGATGCTCGCGAATTTCAAGACAAAGCATGGAATCAACGCACTGATGGTGGCATCAATTCAGGGGAATGCAGAGCTCGTGAGGATTTTTCTCGACTCACCCTATGGACCGGCGCTATCCCAAGCCACCAGCACCTTTGGGGTGAATGCACTGGTCGCCGCAGCACAACGAGGGCACAAGGAAGTCGTGCGATTGTTAATTGATTTCGGCTTTGTCGGACAGCAGCTGGCCGCGCGTGGACAATCGGGTGGAGCGCTGGATGTCGCAATCGCAGGCGGCCATCAAGACATCGCCGACCTGCTGCGCAGCCACGGCGCTGTTTCTTTGTTAAGCGACGCCGGCAACTGATCGGCCACCGACATCGCTGCCGATCAGTAAATCAGGTACGCAGCGGCTTGTAACGAATGCGCTTCGGCTTTGCACCCTCTTCGCCGAGGCGTTTTTTTCTTGTCCGCTCCGTATTCCTGATGATTTCCATCGAAGAAGGTTACCTGCGAATGACCTTCGAACCCCAGAATGTGCGTGGCGATCCGGTCCAGGAGCCAGCGATCATGTGAGATCACCAGAACGCAGCCCGCGATTCAAGCAAGGTGTCGTTCGGCGCACGAAGATATTTCAAAACGTTCCGCTGGCAGGATCTTGGCGCGTGGGATGAAAAAAACTGTCTGGGAGTGAGTGGGAACTCTACTCGGAGATTGTTAACTGACTGACTTTCATTTCACGAGACAACTATCATGAAGCGCACATTCGACCAAAGTTTCGGATCAATGCAGTCCGCCTTTCGAGCTATCCCGCCTGCTTCTCGCTCGGATAACCCCGAGATCCCAGCGGCATCGGCACCCGGTACTGCGCGGACTTACCCTGTCATGAAATCTGTCGTACAGCGGCCTTTAATTCAAGTTGTCTGGCAAGGAAGCTCTAGTGGAAACTCGCCAGTATCGCCTGAGTTGCTGCTGAAGCCGGTTATGGCAACAGCGACGAATCAAGCGTCAGTACAAACCCTTGTCATAAAAAAAGCCGATGAATTGCGTGTGGCTATACACGAGGGAGATGCTGCCGCCACACAGGCGATATTAACTAGTCTGGGCGCCAGTGACATTGCGATGGTGCCTGATGACAAGGGTGAAAATGCCTTGTTTCATGCCATCGAAAAAAATGATCTTCTGACCCAGGATCTTTTGCTGCATCTGTCCTCTGCAAGCGAGATGGCCATGCAGAAGTCTACGTCAGGCATGATACCCCTGAGTGCTGCTGCGGCCAGAGGCTCGGTGGTCACCGTGGCGCTTCTGCTGGGGCTCAGTTCGTCAAAAGAGCAGGTTCTTGCCTCGCTAGAGACTACTGAAAGCAATACGGTAAGCAACCCGCTGGTGCTTGCTTCATCACATGGGCACGAGCAGGTAGTCAGATTTTTGCTTTCATCGCCTTATGCAAAGATGCTTGCAAAAGGCAGTCGCATTAAAGGTGCGAATGCCTTGGCTTTTGCTGCGAAAAATGGACATGTCAAGGCGGTGCTTGCTTTGCTTGAATCGCCCTATGCATCAAGGCTTATGAATTTTAAATCATCCCGGGGATTTGATGTATTGATGTACGCTGCCCAGCAAGGTCATCAGGATGTGGTTCGTGTGATATTGGCATCGCCCTTTGGCAGGAAACTCCTTTCGGCAAAAAACAAGAAAGGTGAGACTGCGTTGATGCTCGCCGCCAAGCGAGGGCATGCTGGCGTCGTGCGAACAATGCTCGGTTTTCCCAAGCAGGCGCAGCTTTTACTGGACATGCCCAGTGGATTAAATCCGCTGATGAGTGCAGCCTACCGTGGACATGAGCAGGTAGTGCAAACGCTCTTGCAATCTCCGTTCGGGGCCTTGCTCGCACTGGGTAGAGCCGAGGATGGTTTCAATGCGCTGATGTATGCGGCACAGAAAGGTCAGGTACATGTGGTGAAGGCACTATTGGCATCGCCACATGCGGCACTCATGATGCAGGCTAATACAGAACATGGCGTCAATGTACTGATGGTGGCGGCAATTCATGGGCAGATTGAGGTTGTGAAAATCTTGCTCGAGTCATCTTACGGGAGCAAGCTGGTGCAAGAACGGGGTATCCAGGGTACGAATGCGCTGATGTCGGGGGTGTACGCCGGGTTCAAGGAGGTCGTGCAACTATTAATTAACTTCGGCTTTGTTGAGCAGCAGCTGGCCGCTCATACCGAATATGGTGGAGCGCTCGATATCGCGCTCGCTAATGGTCATCAGGAAATAGCAGAATTACTTCGCAGCCACGGCGCTGTTTCTTTGTTGAGCGATGCCGGCAACTGATCGGCCACCGACATCGCTGCCGATCAGTAAATCAGGTACGCAGCGGCTTGTAACGAATGCGCTTCGGCTTTGCACCCTCTTCGCCGAGGCGTTTTTTCTTGTCCGCTTCATATTCCTGATAATTCCCGTCGAAGAAGGTGACCTGAGAGTTACCCTCAAACGCAAGAATATGCGTCGCAATACGATCGAGGAACCAGCGATCATGCGAGATGACCAGCACGCTGCCCGCAAATTCAAGTAACGCATCCTCCAGCGCACGCAGGGTTTCGACATCCAGATCGTTCGACGGTTCGTCCAGCAGCAGCACGTTGCCGCCCATGAGCAGGGTCTTGGCCAGATGCAGGCGACCGCGCTCGCCCCCGGACAGATTGCCCACGATTTTCTGCTGATCGCCGCCCTTGAAATTGAAGCGGCCGAGATAAGCGCGCGAGGGCATTTCGAAACGACCTACCGTCAGGATGTCGGCACCTTGCGAAACATCGTCGAACACCGTCTTCTTGTTGTCGAGATCTTCGCGCGACTGATCGACGACCGAGACCCTGGCGGTCGGTCCGATCACGACCTCGCCGCTGTCCGGTTGTTCTTTGCCGGAGATCATGCGGAACAGCGTGGATTTACCTGCGCCGTTGGGGCCGATGATGCCGACGATCGCGCCGGGCGGTACACGGAACGACAGATTGTCGATCAGCAGACGATCGCCATAGCCTTTGCTGACATTCTTGAATTCAATGACTTCATTGCCGAGGCGCTCAGCGACCGGAATGAAGATCTCCTGTGTCTCATTGCGTTTCTGGTATTCGAACTCGGACAGTTCATTGAACCGGGCAATACGCGCCTTGCTCTTTGCCTGACGTCCCTTGGGGTTTTGCCGCACCCACTCGAGTTCTTTCTTCAGCGCTTTCTGGCGCGCAGATTCACTCGCCTCTTCCTGCTTCAGGCGATTTTCTTTCTGCTCCAGCCATGAGCTGTAATTGCCCTTCCACGGAATGCCATGGCCGCGGTCAAGCTCGAGTATCCACTCGGCCGCATTGTCGAGGAAGTAGCGGTCGTGCGTGATCGCGACCACGGTACCGGGGAAGCGCTGCAGGAATTGCTCGAGCCAGTCCACGGATTCAGCATCCAGATGGTTAGTCGGCTCGTCCAGCAGCAGCATGTCGGGCTTGGAGAGCAGCAGCTGGCAGAGTGCGACGCGGCGCTTCTCGCCGCCGGACAGTACCCCGATGTTTGCCTCCCACGGTGGCAGGCGCAGCGCATCTGCAGCGACTTCGAGTTGCAGTTCGAGATTGCCGCCATCGGCCGCAGAGATGATGGCCTCCAGTCGCGCCTGCTCGGTGGCCAGTGCATCGAAATCGGCATCGGGTTCGGCATAGGCCGCATACACCGCATCCAGCTTTGCGCGGGCTTCAAAGGCTTCGCCGAGACCGCTCTCCACGGCCTGACGTACGGTCATCGCGGGATCGAGCTGCGGCTCCTGCGGCAGATAGCCAATCTTCAGGTTCGGCATCGGGATGGCTTCGCCCTCGATATCCTTGTCGATACCGGCCATGATCTTCAGCAGCGTGGATTTGCCCGAGCCGTTCAGACCGAGCACGCCGATCTTGGCGCCGGGGAAGAAGGAGAGCGAAATATCTTTCAGGATCTGGCGCTTGGGCGGGACGATCTTGCCCACGCGGTTCATGGTGTAGACGTAGTTGGCCATGTCGTTGTCAGTGATAAAAAAAAGAATGCGGCACCGGGCGCCGCGAAACGCTGAGAGGATACCCGAAGGGTGGGACGGGGTACAGACGGCAGATGCGTTGCCTGCCGTTGTGCGTCAGGCGGGTGGCAGGGCGGCAGCGGGCTTACCCGATCGCCATGCCTGCCACAGGCCTTGTGCGGAGAACAGCGCCAGCCCGCTCCAGATCAGCGCGAAGCCCGCCAGTCGCTGGCCGTCGAACGGTTCGTGATACAGCCAGATGCCCAGCAGCAGCTGGATACTGGGCCCGATGTATTGCAACAGGCCCAGCACGGACAACGGGATGCGGCGTGCACCAAAGGCAAACAGCAGCAACGGGATGGCGGTCACGGGGCCCGCCGCCATCAACAGCAGGCGGGTCGCTGGCGACCCTTCTGCGAACGCATGCGAACTGCCGCTCCAGGGCAGCAGAAGAAATGCCGCGGCCGGCAGCAGCATCGCCAGGGTCTCTACCGACAAGCCTTCCAGTGCGCCCAGCGGTGCCGTCTTACGTAACAGTCCATAAAAGCTGAAGCTGATCGCCAGCAGCAGGCCGATCCATGGCAGATGCCCGGCGCTCAGGGTCAGCCAGCCGACGCCACAGGCGGCGAGGGCGATGCTGGTCCACTGCACCGCGTTCAGCCGCTCGCCGAGCAGAATGCCGAACAGCACATTGAACAAGGGGGTGATGAAGTAGCCGAGGCTGGCATCGATGATGCGATCCGCATTCACGGCCCAGATGTAGATCACCCAGTTGGCGCCGAGTGCCGCAGCGCTGGCGATAAAGGTCAGTGCGATGCGCGGCTTGGCGCGCACACTGCTCGCCCAGTCCCACTGCCGCCGCCAGGTCAGCACGGCCGAGAGGAACACGATCGACCAGACCACCCGGTGCGACAGGATCTCCAGCGGCGGCAGACCCTGCAGCAGTTTCAGATAGACCGGGAAAATGCCCCATATCGTGAACGCGAGACCCGCGCTGAGCGTGCCCGCCAGCATCAGCTGCCCTGCTCCGGGGCCGGCAGATCAAGCGCCAGCGGCAGCTGAAGTGTCTCGGCGGCGGACAGGGTTTTGTCCTTGTTTTTTTCCCGTTCTTTGTCTTTGCGTGTCGTGCGGCGCACGCGTCCCTCACGAAGCGGATTACGGCTGCCGTGGCGATGGAACACCCTGATCGCCTCGCCCCGCACTTCCGGGTCTCGCCGCAATGCCCACAGCGTGTTGCGTGCATAGGTCGCCGTGGCAAGGTGATCGACGACGGGCTCGGGATAGTGCTGGCCGATCAGAATGCCGGCCGCGCTTTGCACCTCGGGCGGCATGGTCCAGGGTTCGAAGATGAATTCCGGCGGCACGTGCTCCAGTGCCGGCAGCCAGCGCTTCACGAACACCCCGTCGGGGTCCTGGTCCCGCGCCTGCTTGACCGGGTTGTAGATGCGCAGCGT
>JACCDH011047757.1_pt1 | contig 19535 bp, 13 predicted proteins | sample 7442481 | NCBI WGS metagenome assembly JACCDH01 (sample SAMN15323433, study PRJNA562643) | freshwater metagenome | isolation source: river surface water | place: USA:Blue River Watershed | collected 2017-08-15 | reverse complement strand
TCAGACGAGTCTTAATTCCTTCTTTAACAACTAAGCGATCAATCACAAGATCAATATTATTAAATTTTGCCTTTGGAATATTTACTTTTTCATCAAGAGTAATGATTTCACCATTAAGCCTGATACGGGAGTAACCCATGGCCTGATATTTGGCGAGATCCTCTTTGTGCTCCCCTTTTTTGCTTCTAATAATAGGAGAGAGTATCTGAAGTTTTGAGCCTTCTTTATATTTAAGAACTTTATCCACAATTTGCTGAGGAGTTTGTTTGGCCACTGGCTCACCACTCTCTGGACAATGGGCCAGTCCTAAACGTGCATAAAAAATTCGAAGATAGTCGTAAATCTCCGTAATAGTTCCCACAGTTGAGCGAGGATTTTTTGTTGTAGATTTCTGATCAATAGCGATGGCAGGCGATAAACCCGAGATGCTTTCAACATCAGGTGGCTCAATTTGCCCAATAAACTGTCTGGCATAAGATGAGAGTGATTCAATATAGCGTCGCTGACCTTCGGCATAGATTGTATCAAAGGCCAGAGATGATTTTCCTGAACCAGAAGGGCCAGTAATAACAGTAAGCGTATTTCTAGGAATCACCACATCCACATCTTTAAGATTATGAACTCGGGCCTTGTGTACAATTATTTTATCCACGATTCTCTATCCTTTTAGAAAACTCATGAGCTAGCTTAAGAACATAGTAACAACCTCTCTCGTCTGCTTGGTTTTTTTCAAATAGATCGAAAGCTGTTCCATGATCAACACTTAAGCGAAGAAATGGCATTCCAAGTGTGATATTGGCCCCGATCAAACCATGATGCCCTTTAAAAACACCAAGACCTTGGTCATGAAACCAATAAACTAAAAGATCGTTGTGATCTCTGTGGGAAAATACCATAGTATCAGCGGGAATGGGGCCATTGAATTCAAGATCAGTATATTTTTGTCTAAGCTTTGGAAGAAGCTTTTTCAGTCCCTCTTCTTCCTGGCCCAGGAGCCCGTTTTCTCCAGCATGAGGGTTAAAACCTGAAATAAGAACTCGCTTCAGCGGGAGTTTCCACTTTTTCATCGAATCGACAGTAATGAGAATCTTTTCTTTAATATAGTTTTCTTTAAGTAGTGGCGATAATTTTGCAACAGGCTCATGATCAAATAAAAGCATGATTTGATAGTCTGGCCCATAAAAAAACATAGGTAGAGAGGAGTTCTGATAAACATGTCTAAAATATTCTGTGTGTCCTGCAAATCCTGAAAGCTGATCCTTAGATGTAGGAAGAGTAAAAAGAATGCTTCCTTTATTCTCTTCACAAAGCTTCATTCCGAGGTCGAGAGCAAGCTGACTTTCACTTTTATTTTTTGAAGGAATAATCTCAATCAATTTAATATCAATTCCACCAAAGTGAAGTTGATTGAGGCCAAGTTCGAAATCAAGATTCAAACTTTCTAGAGTTTGGAGAAGAGTTTGATTAGATGCAATTAAACTTAGATTTGAAAGAGATGCTTGATCTAACAAGAGCGCTGACTTGAGGAAGACTTCAAGTCCGATGCCCCGTTCATGCCCTTGTGTAACGTAAATCATAATTAAAGGTAGTTTTTAATATAATAATTATTATATTCGCGATCAAACCAGTTTTTAGAAACAGCTTTACCTTTCTCCATCATAATCTCTTGCTCAAGCTGATCCTTGAATTGAAGATATTGCTGAGATTCAACAAGATCTTTCTTTTCAACATAAAATACATGAACAGTACCATTGATCCGAATTGGTTTAGAGAATGATCCCTCATTGGCCGTCTTTAATGCTGTGGCCATATTAGAATTAAGACCTTCCTCAGAAATTTGTTCAAGCTTATTTGTTTCCATATTCTTATAGGCTTCTGGCAAGCGGCCAGTGAGCTGATAATCTTTGAGGACTGAAACAAGCACTTCATCGTTCGCATCAACTAGAGTCGATTCAGGAAGATAAAAATCAACGAGATTATATTTAAAGCTTAGCGCTTTATTTGATGAATTCCTTTTATAGAATTCGTTTTTTACTTCTTGCTCAGTCACTGAAATTAAAGGGCCAATAATTCTTGAAGCAAAAACATTGTACTCCATCGTTTCACGGATAATTTCAAAGTACTCTTCAAATGTTACACCCTTAGATTTTAGATAGCTCAAAAGATCAGATCTTTTAAAGCCCACTCTTTCTTCGGTCATACGAATTCGACCTTCAACTTGGTCATCAGTGATGACGTACCCGATAGCATTAATTTTATCTCTGACGATATAAGACTGCATCACCGTAGTGAGGAGTTTCTTTTGATCATAAGTTTTTTCGGTAAAAACAAGTGGTGAGAGCTCGCGTCTCGCTGGAAGTGTTTCCATCATGCGATCAAGCTCAGAGAGAGAAACAACACGTGTGTTGATAACGGCAACGATCTTATCTAAAAGTTTATCCTGAGCATGAACATTCACACTCAGGATAAGGAACAACAATATTTGTTTCATTTAAAAATTAAAGCAGATTCTTGTTAATTTTGATGTCTGCACCCTTCTGAAGATTCTTAAAGTAATTCTCCAAAATGGCATCGCGCTTTTGGTCGTAGATGATCTTTTTATAAAGATTTTTATCAATTTGGTCATAGGCCTTAACACCAATCACCTTAATGATGTGATATCCCATCTGTGTTCTTACAGGTTTAGAGATAAAACCAATCTTTTGACCTTTAATAGCCGCAAAATACTCAGGGGCCAGTCTAGTTGGAGGTTGGAATCCAAGATCTCCACCCACTGGGGCTGCTGTCGTTTGAGAATACTTATTGGCCATCTTCGCAAAAGACTCAGGGTCTTTTTGAAGTTGAGTATAAATTTCCATTGATTGAGCAAGCGCGCCAGTCACATCTTCTTTCGAAGGTTCAGCTCTAAGGCGATAAAGAATATGAGCTGTACGATATTCTTTATTAGTATCGTAGTATTTCTTTACTTCATCATCTGAAACGGTGATTTTTTTAAGTTCGCCTTCAAGATCTTTAGAGATCTGGGCTTGATAAAGAACATCTTCCATCTTTGAAACAACAGCTGGATCTTTATCCATTCCTGTTTTCTTCGCTTTCTGAACGCCAAGTTCTTTATTAACTAAATCATTTAGTGAAACATCTTTGTTAATCACTCTTTGTCCGACGAATTTTAAATTCTGAAGATGATACTCTTCAAACTGAGCACGTGTAATCTGACGGCCATTTACTGTCGCCACAACATCCGTTGGTGCTTGAGCAAAGACGGAAGAAGTAGTGATTAGAGCAGCAATCGCGAAAGTCCATTTTTTCATAATCATCCCTAGAGTTATCGTTGTAATAAAAACGCTAACATACTCCTATTTGCTGTGCAATATGTTTAGAAAATTCCAGGAGCATCTGATGACTCACTGGTTCTTTGAAATAGCAGGCCACAGAGGAATCTGGAGCAAGTTTGTATAGTTTAGGTTTAGACATGAAGTGAGAGAGCATTTTGTCTCTGATTTCGGTCTTCTTCCCTAGGATATCTTGGTCAAAGTATAGATATATGGTAGATCCCGACACTTTTACTACACGAATGCCTAGAGGCTGAATTTCAATTCTTGTTCGTAAAATATTGTAAAGAGCATCTAATTCTTTTGGTGTCATACCAAAAACGTCGGTCATTTCTTCGATAATTTTTTCCAGATTTTTCTTCTCATTTGTATTCGAAAGTCGCTTGTAATACTTGAGTCTTAGGCCATGATCCGGAATATAGCTGTTAGGGATATAAGCGGTAAATGGTGCTTGAATTTCAATATTTTTGACTGAAACTCGCTCTTCACCACGAAGCTCTTGAATCGCCTCTTGCAGAAGATCCATATAAAGTTCAAGTCCAATACCTTCAATATGTCCTGATTGCTCTCCTCCTAAAATATCACCTGCGCCACGAATTTCTAAATCTGATGAGGCCAGGGCAAAACCTGAACCCATATCAGCATAAGTTTGAAGAGCATGAAGTCTTCGCTGAGCTGTTTCAGACAGAACTCTATTATCAGGAACAATAAAATAGGCATAGGCCTTTCGGTCTGATCGTCCAATTCTTCCACGAAGTTGATGGAGTTGTGCCAAGCCGTAGGTATCAGCGCGGTCAATAATCATTGTATTGGCATTAGGAATATCAATTCCCGATTCAATAATAGTAGTCGCGAGTAGAATATCAGATCGATGATTGTAAAAATCATTAATCTTTTTCTCAAGCTCTCTTTCTCCCATCTGACCATGGGCCACAGATATTCTTGCTTGAGGAACTAATTTTTTAAGGTAAATCTCAAATTCCTCAATATCGTGAACTCGATTATGAACAAAATAAATTTGTCCACCACGACCTAGCTCTTTTTCCATGGCCGTTTTAAGAGTTAAATCATCTTCTTTAATGATATATGTTTTAATCGACTGTCGACGAGGAGGCGCTGTTTGAATGAGTGAGAGGTCACGAATTCCCAAAAATGAGAGCTGCATTGTTCTTGGGATTGGTGTGGCCGTCATTGTAAGAACATCAACACCTGCCTTAAGAACTTTGAGTTTTTCTTTATGAGCGACACCAAAGCGATGCTCTTCATCAATAATCAAAAGTCCTAAATCTTGAAATTCAATTTTATCTGAAAGAATGGCATGGGTTCCCACCACAATATCAACTTTCCCTTCAGCAATAAGAGAGATGACTTCTTTTTTCTCTTTCGGTGTTTTGAAGCGAGAGAGCATTTCGACATTCACAGGGAACTGAGAAAATCTTTTCTTAAAAGAATGAAAATGCTGTAACGCCAGAACTGTTGTTGGAACCAGGATTACCACTTGTTTTTTATCTAATACAGCTTTAAAAGCTGCACGCATCGCCACTTCTGTTTTTCCAAATCCCACATCACCACAAACTAAACGCTCCATGGGATATTGGTTCTGCATATCTTCAATCACATCATTAATAGCTTTTTCTTGATCTGGTGTTTCTTCAAAAGGAAAGGAAAGTTCAAACTCTTTAAAGAGATGATCTGGTGGAGAAAAAGGAAATCCTCCACGAAGTTTTCTTTCTGCTTGAAGTTTTAAGAGATCAAAGGCCAGGGCCTTCACAGAGCTTCGTACTCTCGTTTTAAGCTCGGCAAATTTCTTCGACTTTAGAGAGGCGACCTTCATGCCAGAGTTACTTTCAGCATGTTTTTGAACAAGATTTAGCTTATAAACGGGAACATAAACCTTATCGTTGTCTTCATAAACAATAACCAGAAAATCTGATTCTTGATCCCCTACCTTGATCGTTTCTAGGCCCTTATAAATTCCAACACCATGATCACGGTGAATAACATAGTCATTAACTTTGAGTGTTGAAAGTTGTTCAGCAAAGAGGTCTTTGTTTGTAGAGGCAACTTTTTGTGTTTTCTTTTTCTTGGCGGAAAAGAAATCTCCTTCACAAATGAGATAAATATTCTCACTGGTGTAGTGGAAGCCTTCTTCGATTTTTCCTGGTACAAACTTAATCCGATCATTCAGTTCAGTGAGTTTGTTCTCTTCAAGAAGATATTGAATTTCTTGTCTTGAATTTTCATGGCGATAGACAACGATAAGATGTCCACCTCGACTCAGTTCATGTTTAATTGTTCGCAGAAACTTTTTGATATAATCGTATTTATTTTCAGGCACGCCACCTTCAGTGTTCTGCATCTTCGTGGCGATTGTCGTTTTTAATTTATGCAAATGAAGATGGATATCTGATTTGAGATCATCCTCAAGATCCACACTAATATCTAATGTATCGATATGGAGAGATTTATTTTTATAATCAGGAATTTTTGATAGATAAAAATGATCTGGAGAGGGAAGGACATTTTTTGTCTCAGGCTCGTCGAGTTCTCTTTCATAATCTTCAAGATTCTGGTTAGTAAAAAATTCAAAATCGTTTTGCGCCTTATCGCCATTGATAAAAGTGAGTTTTGAATCAGTACTAATAAAGTCCCAAATCGTTTTAGGATTTTTAAAAAAGAGTGGAACAAAAAGAGAGTAATTCTCAAAGAGTTGTCCTTCGGCAATGCGCGAGAGGATTTCTTTACGTCTTTCAAATTTATTTTTAAATTGAGGCTGGGCCTGAGGAAGCTTTGATCTGAGTTCTGTGGAAAAAGGCTCTTTGACCAATTGTCCTGGAGCAGGATCAAGAGTCATTTCTTCAAATTTAACTTCACGATTTGTTTTTTGCGTCTCTTGATCAATAGCAAATATCTCTTCAATCATATCGTCGAAATATTGGAGTCGAATAGGTGGATGAGAGACGGGATAAATATCAAAGATTTCCCCACGTCGGCAGAACGTCCCTGGCTCCTCTACTGAGCTTGTAGAAAAATAACCTAGCTCGGTAAGCTTCATCGCTAAATTGATGGGAGAAATAATATCTTCTTTTTTGAGAACTAATCTTCCTGCTTTAAAAAACTCGTGATCAGGACCTTTAAGTAAGCTCGCCTCAAGAGTTGTGACAATAATCCAGGGGTGATTGGGCTTTTCTAAAAGGTGTCCCAAAACCTTGAAGCGTTGCAGAAGTGCCGCCTCGGAACTTATCACTGAACTATAGAGCGGGTAGTCATGGCCTGGATAAATGAGAACATCGCCTCGGCCTTTGAGCAGTTCGTAAATTTCTTCGGCCTCATCAACTGATGAACAAACCATGAGCTGTGGTTTGTCATAAACCAGATCTTTGAAAAAGGCAGAAGAGATTAATCCCCATTGACTTGGTGTGACACCTAGGATTTTGAGCTTTTTCTGCTCTTGTTGCCATAAACTTAGTTTAGAACGAAGGCCTTCAAATAACACAACACATATTCCTGATAAAAATGATTCAATTTTAAGAGTGAAATTTAACTCTGACGTTTGTTGAACATTACCTTAAGTCATTCAAAATAACATCTTTCCTATTTTCAACATCTTTTGTATCTTAAAACTACATTTTTTTTGACTTAGACTTCAGTGGAGACTTCCATGACATCAACAAATTTTGATGGCTTAATGCCTATCGTTATCTTTATGGGATTAGCGATCGCCTTATTTTTAGGTGGGCACTTTGCCTCTGTATTACTCGCACCCAAAAAACCTAGTGTTTTAAAATCCACTGCGTATGAGTGTGGTGAAGAACCTGTAGGGAATGCATGGTCGATGTTCAACGTACGTTTCTACGTTGTTGGACTTATCTTCATCATCTTCGATGTTGAATCAGTTCTAATGTTTCCAGTAGCGACCATCTTCCGTGAACTCAATGATATGGGCCAAGGTGGATATGCACTCATCGTTTTCCTCAGCTTTATTTCAGTTCTTATTGAGGGAATTGCTTATTGTTGGTCTAAGGGTGATCTTGATTGGGTTAAGTCTTATCAAGTTTCAATGAAAAAAATTAATAAATAAGGTCTTTATATGAATCAAACTGTTGTTAGCTACCTTGCTGAGTATGAGTTCTTTGATTTTCTTCTGAAAATCTTCGGACAAAATACAAGTCTTCTTGCTTTTGTTATCTTCTTCCTCGTAGCTGCGGTTATCGTAGGTATCATGGCCACGGTTGGTGGTTTAGGAACTTATGCTGAAAGAAAAATCTCAGCCGATATACAAATGCGTATGGGGCCAAATCGTGTAGGTCCTTACGGAATTCTTCAGTTCCTTGCCGATGGTGTGAAGATGATCACTAAAGAAGACATCATGCCGGCCAATGCAGACAAAATGTTATTTTACCTCGCGCCAGTACTTTGTTTACTGGGAGTATTCGCCACTCTTGCTGTTGTACCTTTCTCTGCTGGTTTTACTATGACAGATCTTAACGTTGGGGTTTTCTACCTTATCGCTATTTCATCATTAGTTGGATTAGGAGTTTTCTTGGGTGGTTATGCTTCAAACTCTAAGTGGTCAATGCTTGGAGGGATGCGTGGAGCTTCTCAGATTATTTCATATGAAATTCCTGTGACTCTTTCAATTCTTGCGATCGTGCTTTTGGCCGGTGGAATGAGTTTTGGTGTGATCATTGGACAACAAGAAGGACTTCCAACAAATTGGTTCCTTTTTCATAACCCGTTCGCCTTTATTGCTTTCTTTGTTTATTTCGTAGGCGCCATGGCCGAAACAAACCGTGCCCCTTTCGATTTACCTGAAGCCGAGTCTGAACTAGTTTCAGGTTACCATACAGAATACACAGGAATGCGTTTCGGATTTTTTGCTCTCGCTGAGTACATCGAAGTTTTTGTTGTCTGTGGTGTGGCCGTAGCTCTTTTCTTAGGTGGGTTCAATCTTCCATTCAAACTAGATATTGATATTCTTCCTATTCAAGCTGTCCAGGCCGTGATCTTTTTCTCAAAAACTCTTCTTCTTTATTATGTGATTATTTGGGCACGTTGGACTTTCCCTCGTCTTCGCGTTGACCAATTAATGTCAATTTGTTGGAAATATCTAACTCCTATCGCTATTTTTAACCTTATTGGTTGTGCGATTTGGATGGTTGTATTTAAAGGGCATTCAATTGCTCAAATTATGTTTGGTAGTCATTAATTAAGGATTCACATATGTTTCACCAAATCCTCTTCCTTCTTTCTGCGGCATTAACATTGATCTGCGCTGTTGCAGTTCTAGTAACAAAAAACATGATGCACTCTTGTGTTTTCCTCTTAGGATCTCTTTTGGGGATAGCTGGACTGTATGCAACTCTCGGAGCTGACTTTGTGGCCGTGGCTCAAATTATGGTCTACGTCGGCGGCGTTGTTATCTTGATGCTTTTTGCAGTGATGCTTACAGGTGGAAAAGATTTCGTTTCAAAAGCTCAGAATCTTTTAGGTCTTGCGCCTTCAATGGGAAATAAATGGACTTACTCGATTGCTGGTCTAGTGGCCCTCGTTTTTGGATTAACAAATGTTCTTCTTTTAAACAATGTTCTTAAAATTTTAGAAGTTCGTCCTTCAAGCAATGAATTTACTTCAACTGTAAATCAAATTGGACACCTTCTAGTGAAAGACCACGTGCTAGCTTTTGAAATTTCTTCAGTTCTCCTTTTAGGTGCATTAGTTGGGGCAGCCATTATTGCTCGTCCTAAACTTAAGGATCAGGAATAATTATGATTACACTTACATCTTACCTCGCGATTTCCTTAGTTCTTTTCCTTGTGGGTGTCATGGTGATGCTTGCAAGAAAAAATATTGTGGCCATCCTTCTTGGGATTGAACTTATCTTAAATGCGGCGGCCCTCAATTTCGTCGCTTACTCTCGTTTTGTAACAAATAATTTAGACGGTCATATTTTTGCTCTCTTTATTATTCTTGTTGCGGCAGCAGAAGCAGCTGTTGGTCTGGCCATTGTTATCCGCTTCTTCCAGATCAAAGAAACTATTCATATTGATGAAGCGACTCAGTTAAGAAACTAAGGGTAAGACCATGGAATATACTTTATCTACAATTGCACCGATTTTTCTTTCTCCAGTGATTGCATTTGTCATTAATGCTTTCTTTGGGAGAAAACTACCTCGAAATGGAGACTGGCTGGCAACACTCAGTATCTTTATTTCGTTTTTCTTCTCGTTAAGAATCTTCATGGATTTCACGGGGACATTTGCCACTGACTATTATATCCACAAAGTTTTCACGTGGTTTGATATCTCAGGAGGAAACCAAGTCTTTAAAGTGGATATGGGAATTTATTTGGATAATATGGCCGCTATCATGCTTTTGATGGTGTCTGGTATTGCCGCCCTTATTCACCTCTTTTCTACTTGGTATATGGATGGGGATGAAAAACACGGAAGATTTTTTACTTTTCTTCCACTTTTTACATCGGCCATGCTCGGTCTCGTTCTTTCAGATAACCTTCTTTCTATGTTTATCTTTTGGGAGATCATGGGCTTTTGTTCATACTCTCTGATTGGTATTTATGTAAAAAAAGAAAAGGCTGGAGATGCTTCACTCAAAGCTTTTATGACGACAAGAGTGGGAGATGTTTTCCTTCTTCTTGGAATAGTCGCGATTTGGGTAGCAGTTGGTTCAGTTTCTTATGTTGATATTTATGCGGCCATTGCCCAAGGGAAATTTACTGGATCAGTTCTAGGAATTTCTTTTGCGACTTTTACTGCTCTTTGTATCTTCCTCGGGGCCATGGGAAAATCAGCTCAGTTCCCACTTCATGTTTGGCTTCCTGATGCGATGATGGGACCAACTCCAGGTTCTGCTCTTATCCATGCTGCGACAATGGTAACTGCCGGTGTTTATGTTTCACTTCGTATGTACCCACTTATGGTTCTTGGGGATATTACTTGGTTCATTGCGGTGATCGGTGCCATCACTGCTTTTGGGGCCGCAACCATTGCTATGGTTCAAACGGATATCAAAGCTGTTCTTGCTTACTCTACACTTTCTCAGCTTGGGTATATGATGATTGGAGTTGGTGTTGGTTCATACAACGCCGCTTTCATGCACGTTATTACTCACGCATTCTTTAAGGCCTGTCTCTTCTTATCAGCAGGTTCAATTATTCACTCTGTTCATGAGCAAGAGATGCCAAAACTTGGTGGTCTTCGCAAATATCTTCCTTATACACACTTTGCCATGATGGCCTGTACACTTGCTATTGCAGGGATTCCATTCTTCTCAGGATTTGTCTCTAAAGACAGAATTCTTGGAGATGCTCTTTATTATGGTTTCATGGCCGGTCAAAATCCACTTCTTGCCATTGTTCCTATTCTTGGATTTGCAGGAGCTGGTTTAACAGCGTTCTATATGTTCCGCATGATGTTCTTAACTTTCTACGGTGAAAACAGGACTCATTCTCACCATGATCATCATGGACACGGACACGATGCTCACGGGCATGATGACCATGGACATGGAGAAATTCACCATGAGCACCTTGATGCTCGTCAGAATGTTCCTCTACTTATTTTATCAGTATTCACACTTGGATTATGGTTTGCCGGTAACCTTGCAGGCCAAGGATTTGGAAATCTTTTTGGTGCGAAAAACGAATGGTTTAAAATCCTCGTGGAAGCCCCTAAAGTTGAAAAATTTGTTAATCATTCAAATGAGCAATTTGGATCAGTTGATTCTCGTGTAAAAACAGAACTTCCAAAAGCTGTTTATGATTCACACAGTGATGACCAGACTGGTTATGCTGGACCGAATCCAAATACACACAATATTCACACGGCCCATACTATCGGAGCGATTCTTTCAATCATTATTGCTTTCTTGGGTGTGTTCATTGCTTTCCTTATGTATATCAAGCATTCGATCAAGCCACTGGCCTCGAAATTTCCTGGGATTACAACAACACTTCAGAACAAGTACTATTTCGATAATTTCTATATTGATGTGATTATCAAAAAAGGCCTTCTAGGATTAAACAGATTCTTATCTTGGTTTGATTCTGGAATCTTTGACCGTTATGCGGTAGATGGATGGGCCACAATCAATCGTTGGATTTTCACTGCTTCTAAGTGGTTTGATAATGTTGTGGTTGATGCCATCGGTGTTGATGGAACAGGTGTTGCCGTTAATTTATTCAACCTTGTTTTAAGAATTGTTCAATCTGGAAAGATTCAATTTTACTTCACAGTGCTTATTGTCGTTTTAGCTAGTTATATTTGGACTATTTAATTTTTAGTTATTTAATAGAGAGAGGTTCGTTGTGAACGGAATTTTAAACTGGATTTTGTGGTTACCGATTATCGGTATGGTTGGGGTTCTTCTAACTCCAAAGACTAAAGAGAGCGCAATTCGTTACGTTACTCTTGCAACAACGTTCTTAACGTTTGTTTTAACACTAGTGCTTTGGGCCAATTTTGATAACGCTGCAACAACAATGCAGTTTACTGTTAAGTTTCCATGGATTGAGAGCTTTAATATTTTCTACTCAATTGGGGTAGATGGTTTAACTCTTCCAATGACAATCCTAAACGGTCTTCTTTTCTTCCTTTGTACATTGTCATCGTGGACAATTGAAAAGAATGTGAAAGCTTACTTCGCTCTTATCTTGATGCTTCAATCGACAGTTTTTGGGGTTTTCTTCTCATTAGATTTCTTCCTTTTCTATGTTTACTGGGAAGTTATGCTTCTTCCAATGTTCTTCCTTATTGGGATTTGGGGTGGAGAAAACAGAGAATACGCTGCGATTAAGTTCTTCCTTTATACTTTCTTTGGATCGATCTTCATGCTTGTCGGTATCATCGCTCTTTACTACGCAACTGGAAAAGGCGTTGATTCGTTCAATATTCTTGCTCACCAAGGTGGGAAGTTTGTTAATGAAACAGTTACTATCTTTGGTCACTCGTTCTCATTTGAGCATCTTTTCTTCTGGTTCATGTTCCTAGGGTTTGCGATTAAGGTTCCAGTATTTCCGTTCCATACTTGGCTTCCTCATGCTCACGTTCAGGCCCCTACAGCAGTTTCTGTTATCCTCGCCGGAGTTCTACTTAAGATGGGAACATATGGATTCCTAAGAATCGCATTCCCGATTTTCCCTCAGGCCGCTAACGACTACTCTACTATTATTGCAGTTCTTGGACTTATCTCTGTTATCTATGGTGCCTTCTGTGCCATGGCCCAGGATGATGTGAAAAAACTTGTGGCTTACTCATCAGTTTCTCACATGGGATTTGTGATGCTTGGTATTTCAGCAATGACTGTCCAAGGGATGAATGGAGCTGTTCTTCAGATGTTTAACCACGGAACTTCAACAGCGATGATGTTCCTTCTTATCGGTATTCTTTATGAGCGCTCTCACCACCGTTGGATCGTTCGTCCAGATGGTTCAAAAGGTTTTGGCGGTCTAGCTACTAAGCTTCCAAAATTCACGACAGTTTTCATTATCGGTATGTTCGCTTCTCTAGGTCTTCCTGGTCTTTCAGGATTTATTTCTGAGGCCCTTATTTTCTTAGGGATTTATGAGCGTTTCACAACGATCACAGTGATTGCAGTTGTAGGTCTTCTTATCGGTGCTGCTTACCTTCTTTGGATGTTTAAGCGTATGTTCTTCGGTGAAGTGAATCCTGATTGCGAAGAGTATGATGATATGAATGCTCGCGAAGTGTTCTATATGATTCCACTTTGTGTGGCCGTTATTGTATTTGGTATTTACCCATCTCCACTTCTCAATATGATGAAAGTGTCTGTGGGACAACTAGTAGATCTTCTAGCGAAGTTCGCTTAAGAGAGAGGCCGCTCGTGTTAGAACAACTATTACATTCAGCTAGCTTTTATATTCCAGAGCTGCTTTCTATTCTTCTTATGTGCTTTTTGCTTATGGCAGAAGCTGCAAATAAAGAAGAGCATGGAAGCCGTGACAAGATTTATGGGTTGGCCTTGGTTGGGTTGTCTGTTATTTTAGCAACCCTCATTTTCAATTTTTCAAAAGCAGGAACAGCAGTTTTTTATAATGCTGTGATTATTGATCCATTCAGTACTCTTGTGAAAATCATCATGGTTCTAGGAACGATGGGCTCAATTTATCTAAGTCGTTCTTCAAAAGACATTTATACAAACTTAAAATCTGAATTTGCTATTATGGCCGTTGGAGTTCTTGTTGGTGGGATGCTTCTTGCTTCTGCTAATAATATGCTGACTCTCTATCTTGGAATTGAAACACTTTCGATTCTTTCATATGTCATGAGCTCACTTAAGCGTGACGATGCCACTTCTACAGAAGCTGGGATGAAGTATGCGCTTTACGGTGGATTAACTGCAGGTGTAATGCTTTTTGGGATGAGCCATATTTATGGTCAGCTTGGAACAATCCAGTTTGCTGAAATCATCACTAAACTTCCAATGATCCAAGGTGATTCGTTTGCTGTTCTGATGATTTCATTTGTCATGTTCTTCGCTGGTATTGGTTACAAGATTTCTTGCTTCCCATTCCATATGTGGTCGCCAGATGTTTATCAAGGTTCACCTATTCCAGTGACTTCATTTTTCTCAATCGTTCCTAAAATGGCAGGCCTTGCGGTTTTAGTTCGTGTTTCGATCATCTTCTTTGGAACAGGAAATACAATTTCTGTTTCTTGGCTTGGTCTCATGCATGTGATTGCGGCCATGACGATGACTGTTGGTAACGTCACAGCGATTGGACAAAGTTCAGTTAAGCGTCTTCTTGCTTTCTCATCTATCGGTCACGTGGGGATGATGATGCTTGGTGTGGTTGTCTTAAATGAAGTAGGAGTTCAGGCGATTCTTTTCTACGGAATCGTCTATATGTTCATGACTCTTGCTGCTTTCTATATCACATCACATTTGTCGGATATGTATGGAACAGATACTCAAGATGTTTTCCGCGGTCTTATTTATAAGCATCCATTAATGGCGATTGTGATGGTGGGGGTACTTTTCTCTCTTGCTGGTCTTCCGCCATTCTCTGGATTTGTGGCGAAATTTAATATCTTCTCAGTGATTATTGAGAAGAAATACTATGGAATTGCCCTTATCGCCGCTCTCAACTCTGTGATTTCTCTTTATTATTATATGAAGTTAGCGAAGACTATCATTTTTGGTGAAGCAGATTCTGAAGAGAAAGTTCCAGGTTTCACAGGCTTTAACCAGACAATTATTTTTGTCATGTTTGTTCCGGTTATCCTTCTTGGGGTATTCTGGGAGAACATCATGAACATCTCTGGTAATGCCAGCATCTTTATTCGATAGATAATTCTATCTAAGGGCCCGGATTCGGGCCCTTTTTTTTGCACTGCTATTCCCTAAATACCATATAATAAAACTAATGGCGAAATATCGACTGAGGCTTAAAAACGGTCGTGTCATTGGTCCGTTTGAAATGCCTCAACTTCAAGAGCTTAAAAAGAAAGGTCATCTTCAAGGTGATGAAGAAGCACAACTGTTTCCCGCGGGAGACTGGATGCCTATGGAGCAGTTCGATTTTTATCATGAACTCATGGACGATGATAAAACTGAAATTGAAAAACCAGAGCAGCCCAAGCAGAATGAAGCGACTTTTTTTATCTCTCTTGATCAGCTCAAGGCCAAAGAAAAACAAACAAGTAACATCACTATTCCTGATGATCTTCCTGAAGACAATCTTCCTTCATTAGTGGAAGAGATCACAAATACTGTTGTCATGAATAGTGAACAAGAAACCACTCTTGAAGTTGCTCCTGTGAAAGGCGAAGAACTAGGTCTAGTCCTAGATAATCATGAAGATTTAAATGTAGGTCTAACTCTCGATGATATTGAAGAGGCCGAAGAAAAGGATAATTCTGAGGAAGATGACGGTAAAACTAAAATCAATCCTCTGGCCCAGAAAGAAATTGAGAAAATGAGGCTCAAGGCGATTGAGGCCGAAAAGAAAAAAGAACTTGAAGAAGCTGAAAAGAAGCGTCTTGATGAAGAAAGAAAAAAAGAACAATTCGCTCGTGATAATATTCAAAACGAGGCCACACAAGTTCTAAAAATTGATCGTATTAAGAAAAACGACCTTTTAGATGAGGCCAGACATGAAGAGCAAAAAGTAGAAGAAGCTATTAAAGAAAAAAAGAAACAAGAGAAATTAAAGCGCAAGCAAGAAGAAGATGAGGAAGAAGAAGAGGAACAACCAAAATCCAAAAAGAAACTTCTTTTTATCATTGGTGGACTTCTTCTTGCCTATGTTTTCCTTTTCCCAGAGGAAGATAAAAACCAGCAACTTGTCTTCAAACCCATTGAACCCTTTATTGAGTTCCCTATTCCTTACGATAAGGCCGATAATAATAAATCCAAAGTGGCCTATAACAAGGGTATGGAGAAGTATCTCAAACAAACTTATCCCAATCTGGTTGAAGCAGCTAAAGATTTTAGAGTCGCCTTTGAAAATAATATTGAGAACATGGATTCTTTAGGGATGATGACAAGAAGTTATGCCGAACTTCTTCCGAGCTCTTCCGAGCAGAAAATTGATATTCAGACACTTTTTAATCTGATTTCTTCTAAAAAACCTTATCTTCAAGATAACCCGAATGGGATTTTAGGGATGGCGCTTTTTTACTATAATAATGGGAAAAAAATAGCCGCCGCCAATTTGATTGATACTTATATTCGTCTCAAACTTGTTCTTTCAAAAACAAATGCAGAGATGCTTTCAAAAGGGCAATACGCCATCACTCAGGATCTCTTTGCGATTCAAATGAAGATTCTAGTGGATTTGGGACGAATGGATCAGGCGAAAGATCTCTATTCAAAACTTGAAGCAGATAAAACTTCTAAAAAATCTATTCCTGTTTATTTAAGTATGATGCATTTTGATTTTCTCAATGAACAGTCAGAGAACGCTGAGAAGAAAATTGATGAGGCCCTTGAGTTTTATCCTAGGTCTGTTCCCCTTATCTTAGAAAAAGCTAATTTTTATGCGCGAAAAAATAATTATAAAAAAGTGGATGAGCTGCTTGAAGTCGCTAATCAACTGCAACTTGAGAATAACATCATTTACCGAGCAAGATATTTTGAACTTAAAGGAATGAGTCTGGCCTTTAGCGGTAAAGTTGAAGAAGCCTCAAAATACTTAAAAGAGTCTCTTAAAATTAAAGATTCAGATGATTTAAGAATTCGTCTCTCATCTTTAACAACCTCAGATAAACTTAATAAAGATGTTAATAATCTCATTCTTGAGAGTAAATCGATGGCGATGCTGAGAAAGGCCAGGATTCAGTTTGAGAATAAAAATTATGAACTGGCCCTTACTCAAGGGATTCGCGCCGTGGATACATATCCAGATTATATCCCTGCTCAATTATTTACCGCGAGACTACAAATCAGAATGGGTCTAACTAATGAAGCTATTAAAGCTCTTGAGGCACTGGTGACAAAGTACCCTGAAAGTAAGGATATTAACCTAGCTCTTATAGAAACTTACTCTGATACTTATAAATTTAATGATGCTCGAAATCGAATTCAAATTATTTCTGGGACTGATATAAAAGGCACGCCTGAGTTCTTTAAGGCCTATGCCAAACTATATATTAAACAAAACGATTATCTTCAGGCCATTGGTTGGTTAAGACAGGCGATTAATGCCAATCCTCTTGATGATGAAGTCGTCTTTATGCTTGCTGAGATTCTTCTTAAAACTCATAAATATGACCAGGCCACTTCACTTGTGAATAAGGCCATTGAACTTGATCCAAGTAATCCGACTTATCGAATTGCTTACGCTAAGATTATTCATGAAACTCAAGATGCCACATCTGCTATAGGTTATCTGTTAAGTCTTGGTACCGAGTTTCCTGATAATCCAGAGATTCTTTCAGAAGTTGCTATACTTTATTACAGAAATGGACAGATTAAAGACTTTGAAGAAATTAAAATTCGCATGGAGAAACTTCCAAGCAAAGATAAAACTCTTTACAGCTTTCTCATTAAGGCTGCTCTTCTTGATGAAAAATATAATGATATTCCTGCACTGGCAGAAAAAATTCTTGAAATTGAGCCAGGTGATCTTGAAGCCATGATGACGGCAGCAAGAGTCTTGTTTGAAACGGGAAAGCTGATCGATGCCACAAAATGGTTCTTAAGACTTCAAGAAAAACTTCCTTCTTACCCTAAGCTTCGCTTCTATTTAGCAAGAATTCGTCTTCTTAATAAAGAGCATGATAAGGCGATTGAAATTCTTAAAGAAGACTTAAAAGAAAATGGTGAGACCGATGATACCCTGGCCCTACTTGGTCAAATTTATTTTGATAAAGGTGAATTAGTTGAAGCCGAAAACTATTTTAAAAGAACTCAAAAAATTAACGCCAGATCTTTCGAGGCTCTCATGGGTATGGCGGAGTTAAGTTTTAGACGAAACAATCTTGATCAGGCCCTAGATCTTTTCCGTAAGGCCCAGCAACAAAAATCAGATGACCCAACGATTCACAAAAAGATTGGGGATGTCTACCGTCAAATGGGTCAGGGCGCTCTTGCCGTAGAGTCGTACAAATTGTATCTTGAGTTAAGTCCAGAAGCCCCTGATAAACCACAAATTGATACCTATTTAAGAATGATGCAATAAGAGGATCTATGCTAGACATCAAAAAAATCGAAGAACAAACTGAAGCTGTAAAAAAGAATCTTGGATCAAGAAAATTTGATATTTCAATTCTTGATGAAATCCTTGAGTTGAATAAAAAAAGAAAGACTTTAACAACGTCTTCTGAAACTCAAAAAGCAGAAATTAATAAACTTTCTAAAGATATTGGAGAGCTCAAAAAGAATAAGCAAGACGCCACTGAGTTGATGAGTAAGGTTACTTCTCTCAAAGCTCAGATGGAGGGAGAGGCCAAAGAGCTTGATCTTATCCAAGAAAAACAAAAAAACCTTCTTCTTGGTATCCCTAACCTTCTAGATTCTTCCGTTCCTGTCGGAAAAGATGAAGATGATAATGTGGAATCTTCTCGCTGGGGCACACCTCGTACATTTGATTTCACCCCAGTGGATCACGCCGACATCGGTGAAAAACTTGGTCTTCTTGATTTTGAATCAGCGGCCAAAGTAACGGGAGCAAGATTTGTTTTCTATAAAGGGGCCCTTGCTCGTATGGAGCGCGCTCTTGCTAACTTCATGCTTGATCACCATTTGAATAATGGTTTCACTGAAATGATGACTCCTTATATCGCCAATGAGAAAGCATTGATTGGAACGGGAAATCTTCCTAAATTTGAAGATCAACTTTTTAAACTTCAAGATACGAACTGGTACTTGATTCCAACATCAGAAGTCACACTGACTAACCTCAAGCGTGAAATGATTATGGAAGAGGCTGAACTCCCTTATAAATATACAGCCTATACTCCTTGTTTTAGATCTGAGGCCGGCTCACATGGAAAAGATGTGAAAGGCCTTATTCGTATGCATCAGTTCAATAAAGTGGAGATGGTTTGTATTACAACTCCATCTCAATCTGATGCGATTCACCAAGAAATGATTAAGTCGGCCGGAAATATTCTCGAAAAACTGGGCCTTCCTTATCGCGCTCTGACTCTGTGCTCAGGGGATATAGGTTTTGCATCGCAGAAGACAATTGATCTTGAAGTTTGGGTACCGTCTCAGAATAAATACCGGGAGATCTCATCAATCTCAAATTGTGGTGATTTTCAGGCCAGAAGGGCCAATATCCGCTTCAGAAACAAAGAGGGTAAGCCAGAGTTTGCTCATACTCTCAATGGCTCAGGACTGGCCGTAGGACGCACACTTGTAGCGATCCTTGAAAACTATCAACAAAAAGACGGATCGGTCATTGTTCCTGAAGTTCTGGTTCCTTATATGGGCGGACTGAAAGAGATTCGTAAATAATCTATAGACTTTTTTTTAGGTCTTAAGTAAAGTTGATCTCCTAAACTACGGAGGACTGGTCGAGTGGTTTATGGCAACAGTTTTGAAAACTGTCGACGGTTCACGCCGTCCTGGGGTTCGAATCCCTAGTCCTCCGCCATAATTTTTTATTTGTTAGTTAAGCCAAAACGGAGACGTGGGTGAGTTGGCTTAAACCACACCCTTGCTAAGGGTGCGATCCGCAAGGATCCATGAGTTCGAATCTCATCGTCTCCGCCATTT
>JACCDH010507725.1_pt1 | contig 19538 bp, 18 predicted proteins | sample 7442481 | NCBI WGS metagenome assembly JACCDH01 (sample SAMN15323433, study PRJNA562643) | freshwater metagenome | isolation source: river surface water | place: USA:Blue River Watershed | collected 2017-08-15 | reverse complement strand
CCTGCTTCGCGTCCTCTGCCACCATTTTCTCAAAACTCGCCAAACCCTTATACGCCGTCAAGCTATTCGTCTTCTCAAAATTGTCCATAAAATACGTGATCTTATAGCCCAGCGTCTTGTTCACAATTTGCACAGGCTGTGAGGCTTTAGCCGTAAAAACATCCTCGTCTTCGGAAAAATCAACTACCTCCCTATTCGTGATATAGACCTCTTTTCGATTGAAACTTTCCCCTAAAAACCCTTTCTCAAAAGCCCTAAATTGCTTTTCCCAAGTCTTGTCCTGCGAGCCCACTACCCGTACTTCGGCGAGTGTTTTGTTGTCTTCTTCTAAACTAAAGGTCAATTCGGACGTTTTTCCAGGCAACTCAATAAAAACCATTTTAGTCACATACCCCACCATAGAAGCGACTAGCCGATGCCGACCAGCTGGGATGTTTTTTAAGACATAGTGCCCATTCGCATCCGTCTGCGTCCCCATTGTAGTGCCTTCGAGGAACACGCTGGCTCCGGGAATGGCCACATTCCCTTTCTCCGTAACGGATCCAGTTAACTGATATTTTTGCTGTGCGAAGACGAAAAAGGGGGTAAGAAGCAGGGTGAATAGAAGGCGCATCATTTATCTTTGACTAAATTTAAGCAAATAAATTCAAGAATGATTAACCGCCTATTTTACGAGCCCTTAACGCCTGATAACAGTATTTCGCTGGATCTAAGTGCGAAGAATAAGGAGCTAAAACGCCGTATTTATTCAAAAATCGACGCTTTTTGTGCGTATATGGAAGAAAAATTAGGGGCCAAATACGGTGTAGGCGGCTACCTCGAACACCGCATCATCTACGAAGCACACGCTAATTTTGCAACGAACGCGGACGATTTCAGGAACATTCACTTAGGGGTTGATCTTTGGGCACCGGCAGGAACACCCGTTTTCGCGCCGCTGGCAGGAATCGTGCACAGCTACCAAGTCAATCGTGGCTCCGGGAATTATGGACCCACCATTATTCTCTACCACCCAGCAGAAAACATCTACAGCTTATATGGCCATTTAGGGATGGAAGATATGGCCGAGATAGACGAGGGGATGACTTTTGACGCAGGAGAACTACTTTGCCACCTAGGCAACTCGAATGAAAATGGTGGCTGGCCTCCTCACCTACATTTTCAACTTATTCGCGATTTGCAAGGATTTCACGGGGATTATCCAGGCGTTTGTTCGAAGCGGGATGTAGCGTTTTATGCAGAAAATTGTCCGGATCCTTTGGGCTTTTGTTAAGATTCCCCTAAACGGTAATAGCCTGGTGAAAATCACCGGCTATTACAAATTATTCTATCATTTTTTAAAACCGTAGAGCTAGGGCTTTTTGGTGGTGATTTCAATCACGCCATTCGCCCCTTTTTCAGCATATTTTTCTTTCGCTTTATCGCCTTTCAAGACGTTCATCGATGCGATATTGTTCGGGTTGATTTTGTTCAAATCAAGATCCGAGGTGATAACACCATCGATGACGATGAGGGGTTTTTCTTTAGTAGAAGCCGCTGGTTTTAGGACCATTCCGGCTTGCCCTTTTGGCGATTCAGTGCTATTGGCCACTTTTTCTGCTCGAAATACCACTTGTTTGCCTTCTCTATTTGTACCTTTAAATTCTACTGTGGTTGAATCGAGGTAGATCAATTTGACGTCAGAACCAGATCCGTGTAACGAGAGAATAGGCGGAGTCGGCGGTACTGGAAGTACTGGCGCACCTGCTGGCGGCGGCGGAGGTGGCATATCACGCGTGGAAACAGAAAACACTTTCTTGCCTGTTTTAGGATCAGAAAAAGTGGTGGAATCGGGACGCATGGTGACCGTGTATTGGATAGCTGCTTCTTTTTTAGCTTTGGGCTTTTGTGCGCTTAATTGGATAGAAAATAAGGCCAAAATAAAAGCCAGCATTGGTAATACGGCCACCTTTCTGAGGTAGGCGTATTTAGGGGTTTTGGAGGTTGTTAACATAATAATTCTTCGTTTAATGGATGAATAATAAAAGGAATGACTCGGGTTTAAAAAATGATTACCGTAATAGGTTTGTAAAAGCATTTTAGCAAAAGCATCCACCTCTCCTTCGCCCACCGCATCCCGGTCAGCAATGAATTCATGAATATTTTGCAGTTCTTTTTGCATGATCCAGTTGAAAGGATTCATCCAGAAAATCGCACAAATCGTTTGAGAAAAAAGACGATCGATGGAGTGGTTTTGGCGGATATGCGAAAGCTCGTGTTGTAATATTTTTCTACCTCCTTCGTCTTCAATGGAGATCGATTTTTTCCAAAAAAGATTATTAAAAAATGAAAAGGGCGCTTCTTCTAAGTCCGTTTCAATGAAGTCAAATTCTCCCATCTTCGTAACCGAATTCCTCTTTTTTAACAGGTAAATTCGGAGAATACTATAGGCCAAATATCCTACGAATAGCGTACTGATTAAGCCTATCGAAAGTATTTCCCAAGCAATACTCGGCGCTTGTACTGGAGCTGAAGAACGTTGCATCAGGTATATTAAAACCTGAGCAGCAGGCACTTCTTCCTCCTCGACTGTAAACATCGATAAGTTCAATAATGGTATCACTAAACTAAAAGCCATAGCCGCTAACAGATAAAACCGATTATATGCATGGTAGATGGTGTTCTTCAAAAACAAAGAATAATAACCAAAGAAAATCCCCGACAAAATCACCGATTTCAACAGGTAAATAAATAGTTCTGTCTTATTCATCGCCTTTTGATTTTAGGTTCTGCAATAACAATTCTAGATCTTCGATGGACATCTGCTTTTTGTCGACTAAATAAGAAACCACATTTGCATAAGATCCATCGAAAAAAGATTCCGTTAGACCGGCCATTCTTTGGCCTGAATAATCCTGCTTCGAGACCTTCGCAGAATACAAGTTGTTGCGATTCGGATTCGTGATTTGTACAAAGTCTTTTTCAACTAAAATCTTCAACAAGGTCGCGACCGTATTCGAATGTGGTTTAGGTTCTGGTAATAGTTCGATGATATCTTTTAAGAATCCGCCGTCTGACAAATTCCAAATCACCTGCATTACCTGCTCCTCCGCTTGTGTTAATTTTTTCATTTTTATGTCTTTCGTTTTGTCTTTCGATGAGGCAAATGTATAACTAAATTTTTAGTTACAAAATATTTCTAACTATTTTTTTAGTTATTTTTCAGATTATCAATAAGCTGTTCAGGTGGCAGGAATATTATGTGGAGATTTGGAAATACAAATTTTAAACGTAACTTTAAAGTTACAATTTCAAATGGACACCATCCGTCAGATAATTGCCTATAAAAACCATTTTGAAGATTTTCTTTTGGCATTAGATATCCGAACCCAGAATAAAATCCATAAAATAATCAGCCTACTAGAGACGATGGATAGAATTCCATCGAATTATATAAAACTTATCTCAGGAACGAAAGGCCTGTATGAAGCGAGGGTTCAATTAGGGAGTAATATCTGGCGCATATTTTGCTTTTTCGACGAGGGCAATCTCGTGATACTACTAAACGGATTCACGAAAAAGACGCAAAAAACTCCGAAGGTTGAAATTGATAAAGCGAAAATTTTAATGCGTACTTACTACTTAGAAAAAAATGGAAACTAAATCCTGGAAAAAAATAAAAGACTCGGTCTATGGCGAAATTGGAACCGAGCGCAGAGACGGGGTCGAAAGAGACTTCGAATCTTTCAAAATTGGCCTTCTATTACGAAATGCAAGGGAACAAAAAAATTTGACACAAGAACAATTAGGCGCAATTGTTAATAAAAAACGTTCTTATATTTCTCGAGTAGAAAACGATGGGAGCAATGTTACGATGAAGACATTATATGATATTGTGGAAAAAGGATTGGGTGGGAAAGTCAACATTTCTATCGATATTTAATCCCAATATGATACACGAAATCGCTACTTGCCTCTGGTTTGATAAGAATGCAAAAGAGGCCGCAGAATTTTACAAAAGCACATTTTCTGGTTTCGAACCTATTTCAGAAAACCCAATGGCGGTTAATTACCGCTTATTAGGTCGTCGTTTTATGCACCTGAATGGGGGTCCAGGTTATCCCATTAATCCGTCTATTTCTTTTTTTGTTAACCTAGAAGAGGAGAATGAAATCCGAGCAACTTGGGAAAAATTAACCGAAAACGGCACCGTTTTGATGGCTCTAAACACCTATCCTTGGAGTCCACTCTATGGCTGGTGCGCGGATCAATACGGCGTGAATTGGCAGATCATGAAAAACCATGAGTCGCACGAAAAGCTGGCCCCTAACTTGATGTTTAATGGAGTAAACAACGGCAAAGCCTCAGAAGCAATTGATTTCTATACCTCGCTTTTCCCCAATTCCGAGATTCTACATAAAGCCCTTTACGAAAAAGGGGAACACGATACGGAGGGAAATGTGAAGTATTCTCAATTTACGCTGAACGGCAAGCCATTCCACCTAATGGAGAGCTCGATGGAGCATCAACATAACTTTAACGAGGGTGTTTCGATGATGGTAACGGTGGATACGCAAGAGGAAATTGACCTTCTTTGGAATAACTTAGTCGAAGGAGGAGCACCCGGCAGATGTGGTTGGTTAAAAGATAAGTATGGAGTTTCTTGGCAGATTGTTCCTTCGGTTTTGGGAAAATTAATGAGCAATCCAGAGACTGCACCTAAGGCAACTTATGCCTTTTTACAAATGTCTAAATTCGTGATTGCGGAGTTAGAAGATGCGGTGAAATAAAAAAGGGGGCACTAAAAGCGCCTCCTTTTTCTAAACCCTTTTCAACAAAAATTCTATTATTTATTTTCTGCGGCTTGTTTAGCAGCCATTTCATCTGCGACAAATTTCGTGTCATAGAAATGTATTTCCTGAGTCTCCTTGTCATTCTCCCATTTCAATGCTTGGTGAATATTCACGGTAATATCCTTGCCTGAATAACGCCCTTTTGCATGCCAAGTTCCCCACAAATTTGTCCAGGTTTCTCCATTATTAATTTTCAAAGTGATTACACGTAAGAACGTAAAATGTGGGTTCTCCCAAAAATTTCCATTAGCCGCAAAGTCTGCTAAATACGCTTTTTTACCTTTGATGTCTGGAATCGTATCACTGGGATAAAACACCGCAATATCTTCCGATAATTCATCCCACTTATAGGTCGTATCATTAGAGAATGCTGCCTTGATTTGATTTTGAATAATTTGCGATTTCTCATCAGTGGAAGACATCGTGCCTCCTAAAGAATCTGCGCTTGCTTCTGTAGTAGCAGCTGAATCCTGCTTCTGTCCGCAAGAGAATAAGGCTGTAGCCACAGCCATGATCATGATAAGTTTTTTCATTATTTGTGTTTAGTTTATTTAGTAGATAAAGCAATTTTAGTTAACATAGTTGCGTTCAAAGCTCTCTTTACAGTTACCTGTTTCATAAATTCCTCGGGAGAAATGCCTAATGCTTTTGGAATTGCTTTGTAATAACTGTCTGAGAATTGATCAAGTTTTGATAATTTATCAAAGCTTTGAACAGTGGTGTAATTATACTTCACCTCGTCAGACGATGGATAAATCGTTTTGTATAAAGACCATCCTGAGATGTTTCCAGCTTCGATTCTAGCTTCGTGTACCTTTTGAACTTTCGTTTCAAATGCCTCATAAGCCGCTGCATCCGTCACCTTCATCATATCAAAAATGATGAAATGCTCTTTGTTAGTGCCTGGTTTTGTACCTGTAATTTTCTTGCCAATAGAATGGCGAAGAATGGTTTGGGTTTGGATAGTAGCGGCTGCTAATTTTTGTAAACCTGGATCCGTTTTTAACATGTCCCCAAATAACTCCATTGGATATAATGTTAATTTGTCCAAATCTGGTCCAGAATTAACCGTCATATAATCGAAGTCGATTCCTTCTGATTTGATGTTGTTGTAAGGAACATACATAGCCCAAGCATCAATGATACCGGCAGCCTTACGTGCCTCGTGGATAGGCAGGTATTGCTTCTCGATCGCAATGCCATCATCCATCGTTTTACCTGGTTGTAATTTGTGAAACGCTACGACTGTGTAACGAGTTTGCGCGAAAGTCGCTGCAGATACGAGCAGGACTATTGCTAATGAGGTGAGTAGTTTTTTCATTTTTTAGGTGTTTGATTTCTCGAACCTAAAAACATTCCTCTTTAAAGAAAAAAATAGATGATTCTAAGATGTTCCAAAATCCGAAAAGGGAACAAATTCCTCCCCTACTGTAACGATTGAATCCAAGAGCGGACTAATTCAACTCCCTCGTGGTGAGTGAGTTGCCTACCTAATTCTGGCATCATCACGCCTGGGTCGCGGGAGGCCATTCGGTAGTGTAAAATACTCTGTTCCGGCTTGCCGGGAACAATGTCATAACTCAGATTCCCGGAGCCGCGACCAGCGGCCACGGGCGATTTCAGGAAGCCATAGGCGGTTCGATCTTTCGAATCCCAGGTTAAATAAAGACCGGAAGAACGGGCTGGGCCGGTGGGATTATGGCAGTGGGCACAATTGATATCGAGGTAGGCTTTTACGCGATCGTCGAGGGAGGCGGCCGAGTTCGAATAGTTAACGAGGGCGGGAATGTGGTCTTTTGGCAGGCCCGTTAACATGCCTGTCGTCTCCCAATGTTGCAATTGCTGGCCATCGTTTAACTGGCGAACGGATGGACCGATGGGCGTCATCTGACCGGAGCGTTCGTGGCAGCCCTTGCATTGGTTCATATTAGGCACCTGGTATTCGAAGGACTGCTTCTTCCCAGAGACGTCTGTCCAGGAGACTTGGTCGCTTCCGCCGGCGACTTCCAGCGTGGCATCGGTTTGTTCTTTGTTCCAAATGTAGGGTAATGCCACCCAACCCTTCGCTTCGTGTAATAAAACGCGGGTTTCCATCAGGCGGCGCCCTTTCTGCGGGTTGCGTTCATCCACGGGGTAATAGAAGGTTTTGATGATCGCCGTGCCCACGGGGAATTGCAAAACGGAATCGGGATTATAGGCAACCGATTGCCCTTCAGGGAGCTTTATAAAACGAAGTTTAGAGGCATAATCAGAGAATAAGGGGGAATTGAGGGCGTAAGGTACGACTCCGTCAGCCGGGATTTGGTCTTTTAAGGTTCCTTTGAAAAAACCGTAATCAGACAGATTTTCTCTGTCATTAGATTCCGCCGAAATTAGGCCGATAAACGCTATCAATAAAACGCCTAGTATCCGCATTAGAATTTAATCGATTTCACGTGTTCTAAATCACAATCAAATAAATCTTTCCCTTGCTTCAAGCCCTTGAAATTATTCTCAGCATCGAGAAACGCGGTGCTTTGGTTTACATTATCCCGCACACAAATGGAATAGTCTAACGGATATTTCCCGTCTGGACCCACCTTCGCTGGATTCAAAATGCCATCATACACGACCGCGGGAACGTGGCGTCCGAATCGTAAAACGAAGCGGTACATTTTGCCAAAACGGCTGTCCATAGGCACTCGTCTCGCTTTACGCTCGAAGGTATTATGGTGAATCGAAACCGCGGTAGGATAGGGATCATAATCCTTGTCCTTGATAGCGTTTTCGGTCATATAATACGAGATAATCGCGACACCGATGGTGGCGTGGTTGATGATTTGGTTCTCAAAAAACTCGACATTACTTGTCGCCAATACCATCATTCCCGTACCTTTAGGTACATTCCCCACGATATTTCCCTTAGGGGCAAAGTTCTTCAAATTATTGTCCTTCACCAGGTTGTGGTGGACACGGACGTGGCCGCCCTTCTTTTGGACTAAATCAGGCAAATCAAAAACCAAAATACCGCCCGTATTCCCAATCGCTTTATTGTTATAAACGTCCGCATAGAGAGAGTTTTCAATCTCAATGCCGGCTACATTTTCATAGGCTTCTGAATTACGCACGATAATGTGTTTAGATTGCCCCACGTAAATACCCGCATCCGAAGCTCCTATCGCGATGCACGAATCAATCAAGACATTCTCGCATAACACCGGATATAGCGCATAAGAGCCATTCGTGGGCTTAGGTCCGCCTGTCCAGGCAGCTTTTAACCGGCGAAAGGTGATTCCTTTTACATTCATCGTCTTGATCAAATCCCCTTTGGAATCCTCCGTCGTCATATTCTCAATCACGATGTTTTCGCAGTTCGAAACCCGGATACCTTCTGCGCCTTGGGTTTGTCCTATAAAACTTAAAATGGTTTGATCGATGCCCTTTCCACGCAAGGTGATGTTCTTTTTTCCCTCTAAAGACAGGGTTTTGGTCAGCTGAAAACGACCCGCCTCGATCTCGATCGTAGCGCCATCTTGGGCTAAAATGAGTCGTTTTTGTAGGTTTTTCTCAAAGTCTGCTTGGCCTAAGGCCGAAAAACAGAGTAGTAGGAAGAGGTATTTCATCCGTTCTTACATTAATTGTTCTGTATCAATCTCCATAAAGTCCTCCACGAGTGGAATGAAAAATTCCTGCACGAAGGCGTCGTGCTGTGGGTGAATCGAATAGGCTTGGTAAATTTCAGGCGATGCGAACTCCATCGAGAAGCCATATTTGAATTTATTTTTTGTGCTGGTTTGGCGAGAGACTTCCATTTTTTCTACTCCGTTTATTTCTTCCAGAGCCTTTAATGCCACAAAAAAGGCGTGCTTTTGTGCCTCTGAAACCGTAGCCTTGAAATTAAAAATACCTGCGTGTCGTAAACTCATTATTTCCCGTATTTATGGATGATGGCTATTTGTCCAGCGTGATAAGCCGTGTGGGAGACAATTCTACCCAAAGCTTCCGCTTTTGTTTTTGTCCCAAATTCCTTCGTCGTGATCACCTCAGACCAAACGGAATCCGGCTGCGAAACTAAGGTGTCATGCAATATCGAAAACGACTCCTCGACATAGGCTAACAAACTCTTTAAGTCCGTCCACTCGCCCGTATCATGGCCCACAATGACCGTTTTAGCGGACACTTGCACCGACGAATTTCCGAACACATTCTTCGAAAACAACAACTCCACGTCCCCAATGTGGCGGATCAAAAAACCAATCGAATTAGGCGAATCGCCCAAATGCTTGCTTAAATCCACTGCAAGTAAGGTTTTCAATTGATTCGAAAATCGCGTGCGGGCCTCGACCCACTCCGCTACAAAATGATTCGTTGTTTCCATGTACCAAGTTAAGGAATTTGCGGTAAAATTTTTGAATAGCGCTGACAACTAGTAAATTGAGTCAAAATCTAGACCTATGAAAAAAGTATATTTACTCTCGCTTTTACTACTAAGCACGCTGGTTTACAGCCAAACCTACACCCCTTCTCCTGCTAATCTAGCGGCGAGAACGGATTTCCAAAACAACAAATACGGCCTATTTATCCACTGGGGCATTTCTTCGATGCTCGCGGATGGCGAATGGGTGATGAATAACCGGAAGATTGAAAAGAAAGATTACCAACGCCTTTTAAAGGGCTTTTATCCGTCGGAATTCAACGCAGCCGAGTGGGTGTCTATGGCTAAGAATTCTGGTATGAAATACATTATTTTCATCACGCGGCACCACGATGGTTTCTCGAATTGGGACACACAGCAATCCGATTGGAAGATTACGAATACCCCCTTTAAGCGCGATGTGCTGAAAGAATTAGCGGCGGAATGCAAGAAGCAGGGGATTAAACTGGGTTTATACTATTCGACTTTGGACTGGTACCGCGATGATTATCCACGGGAAACGGGGCGCACGGGCCAAAACGCTGGACGCAGCGGAAAAAGTGATTACGCGTCTTATTTGAAATTCATGAAGGCGCAGTTAACGGAGTTATTGACTAACTACGGGGAGATTTCGAACATCTGGTTCGATGGTCATTGGGATCAAACGAATCCAGAGGGGAATAAAGATCGCAGCTCCCGCATCGATTGGAAATACGATGAGATTTACGGCTTGATTCATTCGATTCAACCGGCGTGTATGATCGGGAATAACCACCATTTAGATCCGATTTCGGGTGAGGATTTCCAAATGTTCGAAAGGGATTTGCCCGGAGAAAATCTCCACGGTTTAAGCTTTCAAACGGCATCTGCTTTGCCTTTAGAAACCTGCGAAACCATCAACGGCGCCTGGGGCTACAACATGAACGACCACAAGTACAAAACGCCTACCCAAATCCACCAGTTAGTAGTGGGAGCTGCGGGCCGCAATGCGAACTTATTATTAAACGTGGGCCCAATGCCTACGGGCAAGATTCAACCGGAATTCACAGATAGTTTAGCAGTAGTAGGCAAATGGTTAGAGGCGAATGGTCGTTCCGTTTATGGGACGCGTGGAGGTCCTTTGAAACCACAAACTTGGGGAGTAACCACAGAAAACCCGACGAGTGTATTTGTGCATTTGTTCAACAAACCAAGCGACGGAATTGTCTTCATTCCCGGCAAATACAAGAAAGCATCCATTTTAAATGGCTCTGCTGTAAAGGCTAAAATCGAGAAGGAAGGAATGCGCATTTTGGTGGCAGATGTGCCGGCAGGAACGCAAGTGATTGAACTGTATAAATAGAAAGTGGGGCCGCTATAGATACAAACGGCCCCACTTTTTTATTTTAGCGCTCCGTAAATAATATTCTCTATTTTTTCTTGGTAATCACCGTGGGAATTGGGCGTGTGCTGTGACATAATCAACACAATCATTTTTTCCTTAGGATCCGCCCAGTAGGTAGTTCCGTAATAGCCTCCCCAAGAGAATGATCCTTTGTTACGCATCTTGCGGTTAGCGGTTTTTTCGCCGGCTAACATAAAGCCTAATCCGTAAGAATCATCGCCTAATGGGAAATTAGGGCTGATCATCAATTCCGCGGTGCGGCGACCAATGATCTGTTTGCCGTTGTATTTACCTCCATTTAGGATGCATTGCAAGAAGATCGCATAGTCAAAAGCCGTAGAGGAAAGTCCTGCGCCACCGGAGAAGAAGGTCTTCTTGAATAAGGGGTAGTTCGGGTTAATTCCGCGGAAAGTGGGTGACCAGGTGATGATTTGGTTCTGCTCATTCTCCGTATAAACGGTAGGCAAGCGAGATCCTTTGTCCGCTGGCAAATTGAAGTAGGTATCCTTCATACCTAATGGGATGAAGACGTTTTTCGTTAAATACGCTTCCAAAGTTTCCCCGCTAATCACCTCAATCAAACAACCTAATACATCCGTGTTCAATCCGTAGGTGAATTTCTCACCTGGATTATGAATGAGTGGCAAAGTGCCTAATTTTGTGATCGCCTGTAATAAGGTCGTCCCATTATCGCCCAAGCCTGAAGGGACACCCGCTTTTGCGTAGATCGCCTTCATTTTATCCGAACCAATTCCTGCATAATCGATACCTGAAGAGTGGGTTAGCAAATCGCGAATCGTAATTTCACGTTTTGCAGGCTCGGAGGTAAACGTAGAATCTGCCGCATTGAAATCCTTTAGTACACGAGGGGATTTGAAGCTGGGTATAAAATCAGATAGAGGTTGATCTAAGCGAATTTTCCCCTGCTCGAATAGTTGCAATATGCCTAAGCTTGTCAGCGCTTTCGTCTGGGACATGATGCGGAAGATCGCGTCTGCCGGCATGGGTTTTTTGCTCGCCAAATCCGCGTAGCCATGGCCCTTATAATGCACCAGTTGATTGTTCTTCACAATCAAAGTTACAGCTCCCACTAAGTGGTTTTTCTCCACATAGGATTTCACTAAAGCGTCGATCGCTTCAAGTTTTTTTGCATCAAAATCAGCTGTGGGTTGCACCACCGGCGATAATACTTGCGCCGCTAGGGAGAGCGGGAGCAAGAAAAGAATTAAGAGTTTTTTCATTCGTCTGTTTTGATTTTCTGGTTAAAAGGAAGGTTTAATTGGTACGCAAAAGATTGATCTTTGTCGTTCTCTAACACGTCTAAGCCGTATTTGATTTTATCCATAGGGGTGGCGTCAAAAGTGCCAAATAGGCGATCCCAAAATGCGAAGATATTTCCATAGTTCGAGTCCGTTTGTGGACGCTCGAAGTGGTGGTGGACCTTGTGCATATTAGGCGAAATAATCACATACGAAAGGGCCGAATCTAACCAAAGTGGCAAACAAATATTTGCGTGATTGAACTGAGAAAGAACGACACTGAGGCTTTGGTACAAAAACACAATCCACATAGGTGCGCCACAAACTAAAATCGCTAAGATCGCAAAGACCGCCCTAATCACGCTCTCCCCCGGATGGTGGCGATTAGCCGTAGTCGTATCCACCTGCGTATCCGCGTGATGCACCATGTGGAACTTCCATAGCACCTTGATTTTATGCTCGATCAAGTGCACTAAATAGGCCCCCACTAAGTCCATTAGCAATAAACCGACGATTAAAAAGGCCCAGCTAGGCATCGCAAACCAATGCAAAATGCCAAAATTCGCAGAGACCGTCCAGTCGCTCGCCATCACTAATAGCACCGCAAACGGGAAATTAATCGCAATCGTCGTGAAGGTTAAAAAGAGATTGAGCTTCGCGTGAGCCCACTTATTCCCTTTAAAATTCACTAAAGGAATGCCGGTTTCAATCAACCAAAACAACATAATTCCACCAGCTAAAATCAAGCCGCGGTGTGCACTAGGAATGGTAGCAAAATACGATTCAATCATCATTTTTTAACGTTACGTAAGACATATACAAAGTTTTTCACGGTCGGCCTTTTGTCATAAAAGTCCAAAATATAAAAATACGTTCCATCCGGAACTGAACCCGTTTTCTCAAACAAAGAAGTACCCTTAGATGTTTCGCCGGTCCAATTGTTTTGGTAATTATCCGTCTCATACACTAAACTGCCTACCCGATCAAAGATCGAAATGTGGTTCGGAATAGGCTTAGTTAACAGCCCTTCAAAAATCAAAGCATCATTTTTCCCATCCCCATTAGGCGAAATTCCTTGCGGCTCGAAGAACGGACAAGGGTCCGGATCCAACCGATTTTCGATCCCATCCCCATCGCAATCCGGCTTGTATTTCAACGGATTTTCTTCATCCTCATCATAGATTCCATCTCCATCCGTATCCAATGTTCCCGCTGACAAAACAGTCACCGTAAGGGAGGTCGTGCTATTGCAACCTGTATTATTTGTTCCCTTAATGGAATAGGTGGTTGTCTTAATCGGATTCGCGATCACTACCGCTTTGTCCACCGCGGAAAGACCATAGCGCGGCGACCACGCGTAGCGATCAGCCCCTGAAGCCGTAATAGTCAAGCTGGACCAGCGAACCACTTCCGCTGGATTAGGTACAAACGTAATGACTGGAATAGGATGAATCACCACCACTGTTCCGGAACTATACGCCGTTCCACAGATGGGTTGCGTGATGACTGCGCGGAAGTATTTCGTATTAGGCAAGTTCGTGGCGGTATAACTCGAATCCGTGTTCGCGATGTCCGCCACCCCTACTAAAAAGTCTGGCGTGTCTGCCGATTGCCATTTCGAAATGGTCCCGATGTGTCCGCTCAGCTTGATAGGCTGGCTATTTTTGTCACCACAGAAGGTGCCGGTTCCCGTTAGTTTCCCCCCTGCTATTTCTTCCGTTCGAATGACCACGGAATTCGAAAATTCTACACTATCTAGCGATGAACGCGCGCCACGGCGGTAATAAATCACCGTTTTCGAGAGCGGTGGCGTATAGGTTTTTGCCGTGGCTCCAGGAATCTGCGTGAAGTTGATGTTGTCTAGACTTTGTTGCCAACTGTAAGTGATGGGCCTAGGGACGCCGTAGGCGTCTATTTTAGACGTTAAAGGCGAGGGTTTAGCCGGGTAACAGAGGGATTGATCAGACGCAATTTCACCAGGCCAAAGATAGGGCAATATCGTCACCGTGTCTTTCTGAACCGCATTCGACCCATTAATCGTGAAGCTGATGATCACCGTTCCCGCTGTGATTCCACCCGTTAAAATGGCGGTGTAGGTTCCGTTGTTATTATTTACGACGGCGGAAACCGTTCCTAGGGTAGACGAAATCGTTACTAGGCCACCATTCCCCGTTAAATTATTGCCTTTGAAATCCTTTAATTGAACGAAGATCGTGGAATAATCCTTGTTGTTTGCCTTGATGATTTTAGGGCTTGCATTAATCGTAGAAGTCGTTGAATCAGAGACATTCGGTACGGAGCCGCAGAGGTCAATGGTGGGGGTTTGGTCGCAGTTAAAGATCGGCTCTTTAGCGTCAAAAGACGTTCCATCTCCCATCGAACCATTAATCCGGTGGCCCACATAACAGAATTTAGAGCTCCCTTCTTTGACGTATAATAACGTGTGGCCCCCCATTTCCGCAAAGAGCGCCTTATCCGTTCCTTGGTTAAATCCACCAGCCAAACCCGGATCATACGAAGCGTTTTCTATAGGTCGACCTAACATGTTGCGGGCATTATAACCCCAGGAATACAAATCCCCCGCCTTAGTGATGGCCGATGCAGCCGGAACGGAATTACTGTGTTCCTGTACGGTCACAAAGATGACGTTCGTGAGAAAGTCATTAGGGGCAGACGATTTTTTTGCCTGCACCCAATCCAAATGCAACAAGTCCCGAGAAAAATCCCCACACTGGTAATTTTTGTTATCCCCCATCGCGTACAGATTTCCGGAATTACTCAAGACATAATAGGTGTTATAGGAGCTTCCTCCCGTAATTCCACCCGTCACCCCTATCATCTTGATCCCCTTCGTTTTCACCTCTGCAGGCAAAGTCATCTCCGTCGCAAACGAGCGATAAGCAGCGCCGGTACCATCCCCTAAAAAGGTCGAGGCTCCCCAGGTGTACATTTTGCCGTCCGTGGTTTCGGCGACAAACGCATTGTAATTCGCGCTGGCGGATTGCCCTCGCACATTTTTTACACCCGTTAAATACGTGGTAGCATCTAATTTCACCCGTTGCCAGCTGTTCATTCCAGTCGTTCCTTGCGCGGCCCCATTCCCATCCAAAGCCCCGGTCAAATACCCTAAAACGTATACATCGCCTGATTTACTCAATAAAACCAAGGTCCGATAAACGGCGAAAAGCATCTTCACATCTTGCGGTTCTAATCCCATGGGCAAGCCGATGGGAGATGATCCTGTAGGCGGAATAATTTGGGCAACTCCAGCAGAATTCGTTAAGGATGGATTAAAAAGTGAACCGATGGCTCCCCAGGCAAATAAGCCGGTGGAGGTTAAAACAACGGCTTGATCAATAGATGCGCCGGAATTCGTTCCTCCGATTCCTGCTTTATAGATCGTACCTGAAATACCTGAATAATTCGAGCTGTTGATTTCCAAAGGGGTTAATTGCCCCGTTAAACCCGTTGCGGCCATATTCGCCCCCCAAATGGAATATTCCCCTGTACTTTTAATGGCTACCGAGGCGTGGTAACCGCTGATCAGCTTATCGTAGGGGTCATTAACGTTGCATTGGGCGTAGCCGTCGAATGCGGCACAAAAAAATAGGATCATCCAGCCCCATACCCTAAAGTAATCGTTTGTGCTAGATGATCCCATGTATAAATTTCAATTTGTTTAGAGCTTAAATATAGCCTTAAAATATTGAAATTTATTATTTGATGATTCTAATTTCGATGCGACGGTTTAAGCTCATTCCTGCCTTCGTTTTGTTCGAAGCTACTGGCTTATCTTCACCGTATGCATTTACTTTAAGGCGAGAAGCTGCAATTCCATTTTTCACTAAGAATTTCGCGGCACCTTGTGCTCTAAAGCGAGAGGCCTTCAAGTTATTTTTCGATGTACCAAAGGCATCAGAGTGACCGTCGATGCGCACCTTGATTTCCGGACGTGCGGTCAATGCCGAAGCGACCACTTTCAATTTCGCTTCTGATTCAGTCGTCAACTCCCACTTGTTATTCATATACAAGATAGTCGTTTCAGCCATCGCCTCTTGATCTGCTTTCAATTGTGCCGCAGCCTTCACTTCTGCCTCCGCTTTCGCGATGGCCTCTGCTTTCGCTTTCGCTTCTGCCTCTGCTTTCGCCATAGCCTCTGCCTTTTCTTTAGCCTCAGCCGCCGCTTTCTTATCTGCCGCGATTTTAGCCAGACGATCTTGCTCTGCTGCCTCTGCCGCAGCTTTCGCCGCCGCTTCTTCCCGTGCTTTTGCCGCTGCAATAGCTGCTTCTTCGTCCGCTTTCTTCTTCGCTGCTTTAAAACCAAAGTGGTACACTAAACCGAACGAAGTACTATTATTCGAACCTCTCACTGACGCGACCTTCACTCCCGCATCTGTAGCTTGCGCCATGGGGATCGCTAAATTCGATTGAACGATAATAGAGAAATTTTTCGCCACTTTCAGGTCGAGTCCTACACCTCCTAAAGCACTTAATTCATAGGCATTTCCTGGGAAGCCGTAGTCGCGACGAGCGAAAGCGTCCGCCCCTATTTGGAAGAAAGGGTTAAATACGGATGTCTTTTTACGTGGGATGAAGAAATAACGCATATTTGCTCCCGCTGTGATGAACTTGTTGTTCCAACTGCCTGGACTAAAGAAGTCCCCTTGGAATCCAGCTAAGGAAGTATAAACCATATCCATGTTAGCGGATTTGCGCTTCGAAAATTGCAAGCCTAGGTTCGTGAAAGCATTGAACTCATCCTTTCCTGTTCCTCGGTTATTTGTCCATAAATCCGTAGGACCACCTATAATGACTAAGGATTTGTCGTTTTCTTGTGCTGCCAAAGTCCCGCTTAAGAACAATAGCCCGAGTAGTAATTTCTTCATTTTTCTTAATTACAATATTGTGCAATCGCAGCTGCCGCATCCGGATATCCTTTTGCTTTTGCTCGTGCGAAACTAGCGCATGCCTCCGCTTTCTTACCTAATGAAAGCTGAGACATACCCGCAAAGTACGCTGATTTTCCGGTATTATTTCCTGAGTGTTGTTCGGATTTGGCAAAATAGAACAAACTTTCAGCGAAGTTACGCCCGGCATAATAACAGATCCCCACGTTTTCTAGGTGGGAGAAATTCCCCGGATCTTGCTTCGCTAATTCCGTATAAATCGCAGCAGCTTGGAGGTATTTTCCCTTCACAAATAGGGCATTTCCTTTAACCGTCAAGCCTTGTAAATCGCGACTGCCTCCGCGCAACATGTTTTTCGTTGGATTCAAAATCGCCGTGTCCGCCGGGAATTTCTGTAAGGTCTTTTCTAATTGCGCAAGCAAGTTTTTGTCCGCCCCTTGCTTCACTTCGAACATCCCTAATAGGTATTGATTCCACGTTAAGGCGTTATCGTTGTTTACGTCCAAAGAAACCTGCAACGCCCGTTTGATTTCATTCGTATCCTTGAGTTTCGCAGACGTGAATATCATATTCTTGTAATAACTAGACGCTCGTGGCCACGCATCAAATGCGCGTTTGGCATAGAAATGGGCAGAATCCATTTTGTTTAAGGAGGCGTAAATGGAGGTCCGCAAGAAGTCATTGTAATGCAAGAAAGGGTTATCCTTTTCGCTCTCTTTCAATACACGCAGGGCCTCATCAAACCGTTTATCCCGAATATAATAACGGGAAAGCATCGCCTTCATAGGCAAGGTAGACGAAGAAAGGTTCGGAATATCCGGTAGCTTTTCCACTTCGATAGTCGCCATTTTTGGATCCGCATTTACTTCGCCCATGACGAATTTTTGGATCTTTAAAGACTCAAAGGTTTCGTTCGCGATGTAGATGGAAGGAATTAAAAGCGCGGCTCCTAAGAGCAGGTAGGCCACTGGCATCGCACTAAGTGTCTTCGTGTTTTTTTCCAAAGGAATCAACACCAAAGCCGCCGCTAATGACAGCATCGTCTGCATTGCCGTACGCTCTGCAGGGAAGTTTAAGAGGGCATCCACACCATAGCAAGTCACCGCTAAAAAGGCGATGATGACCATCAGTTCGTCTCCGCGTTTTGTTCGCAAAAACTCAAAAGTATAATACAATAAAAGCAGGAACAATCCCGCGAAACAAAGTCCGCCCACCAGTCCTAAATCCGCGAACATTTCAATGAAATCATTGTGCGCGTGGTAAGGCACAAACAACTCATTCGCCACTTCGCGTTCATACGGAATCGAAGCTAATTTCCAGTTACCGTAACCGGCGCCTAAAACCGGGTGTTTGATTGCATAGTCTGCCGCAGTTCCCCACAAGTGAATACGCGAATTCTGCTCGCTGGCGATATTGATATCGCCGATACGTTTGGTAACGGTTCCATAACCTCCTGAGCTTTCTTGTCCCGCTACTGCTAATTTCAAGCGAGCGTTCGACACAAAAATCGCTAGAACTGCCGGCAATAAAACGAGCAATAACGCCGGTTTTAAAGCCACTTTTTTCTTCCAAATAATCCCGGTGAAAAACAACACCATGATTAACGCAAAACCCACATAGGTAGAACGCGTGTTCAACAAAAACAAACCGAAAGTGCCTAAGAAGAGGGCAATGATACCAGCGATTCTACCTAGCCATTTGGCAGACATAATCACATACATCGCAAATGGAAAAAGGATCAAAAGCGTGGCAGCCGTCACGTTCTTATTTCCATGGTATTTATTCAAGCCTAGAATAGCTGCATCTAAATCCATCGTGCGCAGATTCGCGCTAAAACCTTTGATCACATAGATGGCATCGAAAAACAAAAAGGCCGTAATACCATACGCAATCCCCGTAAATAAAAACGCACGGTCCTGATTATAATACAGAATCGAGAGATTCAAAAAGACAAAATAGGTGGTAATCAATCGTGCCAAAGTCACCAGCGTTTCCGTGGGATTTATCGCATAGAAATACGAGCCGATCGCCCAAAAAACCAACAGCGAAAACACCCAGGTAAACTTATAGGAAAGCACCTGATTTATCGCCTCCGCATATTCCTTGTAGCGAATACCGATGAATCCAACCAGCACTAAACTCAAGCTGCTCGCATACAACCACTGAGCACCCATCACGTCTGATCCACCCATGTCCGGGATGAAATAGACAATCAGGTAAAGCATACTGGCTAATATGGCGATGAAGGAGGATAGGGTAAGTTTCATGGGGCAAATTTAGCAAATATTACAATGCTTTGAATTTGAAGGTCATTTTAAAACCCGAACTAGCAAAGCCAAGTTGGTAATAGGATGTATTCCAAAAAGTCCAACCTACAGTACCCCAATTATTTGTGTGTACCCTAAACCTGGTGGCGTCATAAGGAATTACAGTAGCAGAGTTATGTGCACCAGTGTTATATAAATCGCCATTGGCGTTTAAAAGCTTAGAGACGATTGCATTATACCCCGCAGCACCTGTATAGGCAGTTTGGCCAGATGCAGTAAAATCAAACTGTAAACTGCCAGGTAGCGTAATTAAATAATCCCCACTTCCATCCGTTCCCCCACCCGTGCGAACTAAATTATATTCCACTTCATATTCCTTTCCCCCGACATTACGATATCGAACATAGTCTATTGATGTAGTGCCTTTAACCGGAGCAGTTGTAGTTGCTCCTATCGTAATAGCTACTGGATTAGACCAGCCTTCCGGATCCATTCT
>JACCDH010332563.1_pt1 | contig 19545 bp, 18 predicted proteins | sample 7442481 | NCBI WGS metagenome assembly JACCDH01 (sample SAMN15323433, study PRJNA562643) | freshwater metagenome | isolation source: river surface water | place: USA:Blue River Watershed | collected 2017-08-15 | reverse complement strand
ATACTCTTTTAAGGAATAATCAAAAAAACGTAAATCATGGACAATAATATTTTTGAAACCGCACCCGATTTAAAAATTTCTGTAAAACAAGTTTTTAATATTGATACCGACATGACGGTTGAGGGTTTTTCAAAAAAAAATCAATTTGTTCCTGAACTTGATAGTGCTTACAAATTTGACCGCGACACAACTCTTGCAATTCTTGCCGGTTTCGTTTTTAACAAAAGAGTTTTAATTCAAGGCTTTCATGGCACAGGAAAATCAACACACATTGAACAAGTTGCAGCAAGACTAAATTGGCCCTGCATAAGAATAAATTTAGATAGTCACATAAGTAGAATTGATCTTTTAGGAAAAGACGCAATCGTAATAAAAGATAACAAACAGGTTACGGAATTTAGAGAAGGAATCTTGCCTTGGGCACTACAAAATCCGGTGGCATTAGTATTTGATGAATACGACGCTGGTAGACCAGATGTCATGTTTGTTATCCAAAGATTACTTGAGAGCGAAGGAAAACTAACTTTGCTTGATAAAAATAAAGTCATTAAACAGAATAAATATTTTAGATTATTTGCAACAGCAAATACAATTGGTCTTGGTGATACTTCTGGACTTTATCATGGAACGCAACAAATTAACCAGGGACAGATGGATCGATGGAATATTGTAACGACACTTAATTATCTAAAACAAGAGAATGAACTTGAAATCATATTATCAAAATGCCCTCATTTAAATAATGCTGAGGGTAAAAAAATTGCACAAAAAATGATTCAAGTTGCTGATCTAACAAGATCTGGTCTTGCTAATGGAGACATTTCAACGGTGATGAGCCCTAGAACAGTAATGACATGGGCGGATAATTATAAAATTTTTAATGATATTGGTTATTCTTTTAGAATATCATTTTTAAATCGTTGTGATGAACTGGAAAGAGCAATTATCGCTGAATATTTTCAAAGATGTTTTGCTAAAGAACTTACGGAAACATCTGCTAGTGTAAAAATAAATCTTAAAAATGGAAAATGAAAAACAGGCTGAAAATTTTAAGATAGCCATCTCATCAACCATCAAGGCATTAGCAAAAAAACAAGATCTTAATATTCTATTCTCAGACGCGCCTGCTAAAGAAAGTAACGTTATTAACCTTCCCAAGATTAGTTTTGATTCTATAGATGAATATCAAAATATTAGGGCTCTTGCAGATTCTGAAGCTTTAAAAATAAAATATAGTAATTCAGAACTTTTAAAAAAATTTGAACCAAGAGGAATGATTGCAAAAAATATTTATAAAAGCGCTGAAAAAATTCGTTATGAAAAACTAGGATCAGAAAATTTTGCAGGAATAAATTTAAACTTTAAAAATTACTATCAAAAGAAATTTAAAGAACAAAATGAAGATACTTATAATAGCATTGAAAAAGCCTTTGATATTATTTTAGCAAACCACCTACTTAATCTGGATTTAAACATTGAAGAAAAGAAAAGTTTAATAAATTGGAATAAAATTATTGATGCCCAAATTAAAGATAAATTAGATTTATTAAAAAAAAATATTTCTAATCAAGAAAAATTCTCTACTATTTTAAACTCTATTATTCTGGATCTAAAATTAGAAGAAAAACTAAGTCCTAATGACAGTGATAATGATAATGAACAAAAGAACGAAAATAAACTTAAAGATCAGAATGATAATGAGATTAACCAAGATAAAAATTCTAATAAACAAGACTTTAATATTGAGAGCATAATTCCTGATGTTGAAATTGATGCAAATGAAAGTGAGCAAGAATCTTTAATTGAAGATGAAAATAGCTCAAACGATGAAATAAAATCTTCTAATATTAAAAAGAGTAACAGCGAAGTTAAATACAAAATTTTTACAAATAAATTTGATAAAATTATTAATGCTGAAGAAATGGTTGATCCTAGTGAAATGATTAAATTTAGAGAAAATTTAGATAATCAACTAAAATCTTTTCACAACTTTATTTCGAGACTTGCAAATAAATTACAAAGAAAACTACTCGCATTTCAAAATAGATCTTGGGAGTTTGATCTTGAAGAAGGAATGCTTGATACGGCAAAACTAACTAGAGTTATCATCGATCCCCATAATTCCCTTTCTTATAAGAAGGAAAAGAATACAAATTTTAAAGATACGGTAGTAACTTTGTTAATCGATAATTCAGGATCAATGCGAGGCAGACCTATCTCTATAGCAGCTATTTGTGCTGATATTTTATCCCGCACACTAGAAAGATGTTCAGTAAAAGTTGAGGTATTAGGATTTACAACATTAAATTGGAAGGGTGGAAAAAGTAGAGAACTGTGGTTAAAAAATAAAATAAATAATCCTGGAAGATTAAATGATTTGTCACACATTATTTATAAATCTGCCGATACACCATGGAGAAGAGGAAAAAACAATTTAGGATTAATGTTAAAAGAGGGAATCTTAAAAGAAAATATTGATGGAGAAGCAATCTTATGGGCTTACCAAAGATTAAAAAAAAGAAGCGAGGAAAGAAAAATTTTAATGGTAATTTCTGATGGCGCTCCTGTTGATGATTCAACTCTTTCTGTAAATCCAGGAAACTATTTGGAAAAGCACTTAAAAAATACTGTAAAATGGATTGAGAATAAAAAAGATGTTGAAATTAATGCAATTGGAATTGGTCATGACGTCACAAACTATTATAGCAAAGCTTTAAAGATTGCAGACGTACAAGAGCTGGGGGATGCTTTAATCGACCAGCTTGCAGATTTATTTATTGAAGAACCAAAAAGAAAAAAAACAATTAACTAAATCTAGCAATTGCAATTCTAAATGGCAGTAGCATTGCAAGATCTACAAACAATTTAACAGCTAAATCTCCAGCTGCTAATATAATCCAAGAAGAATCTGTCCCATAAAAAGCTATACTAAAAAATACTACCGTATCTAATACCGAGCCAAGAATTGAAGAAACAAGTGGCGGAATAAACCACCGTTTGTTTCTTAAAACATTAAATACTCTAATATCTAAAAGTTGACCTGCTAAAAAAGCAACTCCAGATGCAATAACTATTCTTAAAACGATTAAATTAAATCCTTCAAAAGTTAAAATAAATGAAAAAATAATTCCAAGTATAAATCCAAAAATAACAATCTTTTTAGCAAATTGATTGCCAAAAAATCTATTAGCAAGATCAGTAACTAAAAAAGTAACTGGATATGTAAAAGCACCCCAAGTTAATATTTCTTGTAGTCCGAAATATGGAAAAGGAAATTGTACTAAATAATTTGAAGAACAAATAACAACAGCCATAATGGCCGAATATAAAAATATCTTTTTTGAATATACCAAGAAAACTAATTAACTTTAGCTTTTGTTTCTTTTTTAGCTTTAATTTCTTTTTTAGGTTTTTTAACGTGAGGAACGATTGTTAACAAAAGTTTTCTTATTTTTTTAACTCTAGGTGATAAATTTTTATTTTTAGCTCTTAACAAAAATTCATCAATACCTCCTCTAAAGTCTACAGCCTTAATTGCACGAGTACAAATTTTAATACGAATATCACGATTTAATTTTTCACTTTTAAAAGAAACTTTTTTAAGATTTGGGAAGAATCTTCTTTTAGTTTTGTTATTAGCATGACTGACGTTATGACCTGTTTGTGGTCTCTTACCTGTCAGTTCGCAAAGTTTAGACATATTTTCTCCTGCAAGGGATATAGTTAGATGATGAATTTACGTCAAGATATTTCTTATAAATCCTAGATTATTTGTAGCAATTGATTTCTTGTTTTTACAAGATTAGTCCAATAATTATTAGTTAACCTAAAATTTTCATGTTCCAAGTTTACCTTCCAATCGTAGAGGTTCATGTAAACATTTTATATTTGTTATCGATCAGCGGCTTTATAGGTTTCTTAAGTGGTTTACTTGGTATTGGGGGTGGATTTTTAATGACGCCTGTTTTAATTTTTTTTGGTATCCCCCCAATGCATGCCATAGCAAACGGATCTAACAATATTTTAGCATCTTCTGTTTCTGGAACATTTGCACATTGGTACAAAAAACAAGTGGATGTTAAGATGGGTCTTTATATCTTAAGTGGAGGATTTTTTGGTGCCACTATTGGTATTTATTTTATTAAATTGTTAATTCAAATTGGAAAGATTAACACCATAACTTCAATCTTATATTTTGTATTATTAACTAGTTTTGGACTTTTAATGTTTATTGAAAGTCTAGCGGAGTATCGCAGAATAAAAGATAAAAAATTTATAAGACGAAAATTTCGCAAGCACACATGGATACATGGGCTTCCTTTTAAAGTTAGAATGAGTTCTTCAAGACTTTATATCAGCATTATTCCACCAATATTTTTTGGATTCTTAACTGGAATCATTTCATCTATGATGGGTGTTGGTGGAGCATTCATTTTAATTCCAGTGATGATATATGTTCTTGGAATGCCTTCTAAGCTTGTTCCAGGAACATCTTTGTTTGTGATGATTTTTGTTATGACATTTGTAACTTTCTTTCATGCTATCACTAATCATAATATTGATCTTATTTTAGTTTCTATTCTTATGCTGGGATCTGTAATTGGAGTCCAATTAGGAACTAGACTTGGAATGAATTTGAAGAATGAAGAACTTAGAATTTTAATGTCAATTATTATTACTATTTTTGGATTAAAGTTTGGCTATTCTTTGTTCGTAGAAGAATTAAAGTTTAAAATTTTTAGAAAAATAGAAAGTCAAGATCACTTAAATTTCTTTCAGGATTTTATTTATCAATTTGTAAATACCAGCCCAATATTATATGCATTAACTGCTGTGGGACTTGCTATATTAATTGGATACTTCAGTTCTTTCATTTTTAAAAAACTAAAATATTAATTATACCAATGGAGAAAAAAAAATTAGCAACAATATTAGGATATCTTGGTCTCATTCCTTTTTTTATATTTACAATTATTTTTTTTATTTCAAATTTTAACAACTATGTTGTCGATGTTTATTTATTCTATGCAAATATAATTCTAGCTTTTCTTTGTGGCAGTCATTGGAGTAAAATTCTGAATAGTAATATTTCCAACAACAGAAATTTACTATTAACTTTAAGCGTTTTTATTCCAGTTTTTTCGTTTGTTTTAGATTTTTTTTCAAACCAAGATATAAAAATTGCAATCTATATAATCTTATTCTTTGCAACTAATTTTATAGATGGAAAAATATTTTCTGAAACTAGTAATGTTTGGTATTTAAATCTTAGGAAGCGACTAACCTTTTTAGTAATTTTGACTTTGGTAATTAATTTATTCGCTGTCAACGCCTACCGCTTTTTGTAAAGAAGAGAATCCATCTCTTCTCAATAGCTCAGCCAACTCCTGCTTAATAGCCGCTACAACAAAAGGTCCTTTGTAAACTAAGCCTGTATAAAGCTGCAATAAAGAGGCCCCGGCTCTTATTTTTTCATAAGCAGAAATTCCTGAATCGATTCCTCCTACGCCAATTATTGGAACTTTTCCTTTAGTGCTTTTAAAAAATTTTTTAATAATTAAATTAGAAATGTCTTTAATAGGCGATCCTGACAGTCCGCCTTTTTCATTTTTTTGTTTATTAATTAAATTTTCTCTTAGTTTTACTGATGTGTTAGTTAAAACTAATCCATCTAAATTAAATTCTAAAATATTTTTACAAATCATATCAATATCGTCATCATTAATATCAGGGGATATTTTTAGAACGATTGGTGTTTTGCTATTTAAAGTTTTTTTTATATTTAAAATTTCACTTAACAATTTCTTTAAATTTTCTTGTTCATGAAAATTTCTTAAATTTTCAGTGTTAGGTGATGAAATATTTATACATATATAACTACATAAATTATGAAAATTTTTAAAACACTCTACATAATCATCAATACGGGATGCGCTGTCTTTATTCGGTCCTATATTAATTCCTAGAATTCCCTCTACTTTTTTAGTTTCAATTCTACTTTTAACTTTGACTAGACCCTGACTTGGAAAACCTAAACGATTAATAATCGCATCATCTTCTATTAATCTGAAAACTCTTGGTTTTGAATTTCCTTCTTGTGGTTTTGGAGTAATAGTTCCAACTTCTGCAAAACCAAATCCAAGTGCAAACATTTTATCATATACTTCTGCATTTTTATCAAATCCGGCTGCTAGACCTATTGGGTTTAAAAATTCTTTTCCTAAAACAGTAATTTTTAAAATCTCATTATCTTTTGATGGGAAAAGCGGAATATAAAGATTCTTTAGAAATTGAATGGCTAAGGAATGAGCAAGTTCAGGATCAAGCTTATTAATTAAAGAATTAATAATCTGATAATTCATTTTTATAATTAATCATTAATAGACTTATTAATTAAATTCACTGTTTCTTTAATACCATAAAAACTTATAAATGATCCCATTCTCGGTCCTTGCTCATCTCCAAAAAGCACTTCATAAATCATTTTAAACCACTCTCTTAATCTCTCTTTTGAATAATGAGTTTTACCAACAGAATAAACTATGGTTTGCATTTCTTCTGGCTGCAAAGCGGGACTCATTTTAGAAATTTGTTCAGCAAGATCTTGTAATGCTTTTTTCTCAGTTGGGTCTGGTTTTCTAAATTTTTTGTTAACTTTCACAATGTCATTAAAATAATTAATGGCATTTAAGATCAGCTTTGCAAGAATAGGGTGATTTTCTTTAATTAAATTTGGACTAAAATTCTTAATAAATTTCCAAATAACTTCTTCTTTGTCTGTATTACTAACGCTCACTAAGTTAAGTAAAATATTAAAAGAGATAATTATTTCTTCTTTTGGTGGATTGCCGTTATGAACATGCCAAACAGGATTTCCTAATTTTTCTTTTGCCTCTTGTTTGTCAAATTTTTCTAGGAAAGAAAGATATTCATCAACTGCTTTTGGGATAACTTGGAAATATAATTTTTTAGCTCTTGTTGGATTTTGATACATATACAGAGACAAACTTTCTGGAGAGGCATACTTAAGCCATTGTTCAATTGTAATTCCATTACCTTTTGATTTAGAAATCTTTTCCCCATTTTCGTCTAAAAATAACTCATAAGCAAATCCAGCTGGCGGGACTCCTCCTAAAATTTTACAAATTTTACTTGAAAGTTCTGCGCTTGGAATTAAGTCTTTCCCATACATTTCAAAATCAACTCCAAGAGCAAACCAGCGCATAGCCCAGTCTACTTTCCACTGCAATTTACATGCTCCTCCTGTAATTTTTGTTTCAACTTTTTTATTTCCATTTTGATAAATAATAGTTTTATTATCTAAATTTTTCTCAATTATAGCGACCTCTAATACTTTTCCTGTCTCGGGACATATGGGTAAAAATGGACTGTAAGTTTTTCTTCTTTCTGGACCAAGTGTTGGCAAAACAACAGCCATAATTTTATCATAATTTTTTAACACTGCAGTTAGAGCATCATCAAATTCACCTTTAGTGTAAAGTTCAGTTGAACTTTTAAATTCATATCTAAAATTAAATTCATCCAAAAATTTTTTTAGCATATTGTTATTATGCTCTCCAAAACTCTTAAATTTTTTAAACGGATCAGGAATTGCTGTTAATGGCTTATTTAAATTATCTTCTAAAATTGATTTATTTGGAATGTTGTCTGGAACCTTTCTAAGTCCATCCATGTCGTCAGAAAATGTGAATAATTTTACCGGTATACTAGATAATCTTTGAAAAGCATTCATAACCATGGTTGTTCTGCAAACCTCTCCGAAGGTTCCAATATGAGGTAGTCCACTTGGTCCGTAACCGGTTTGAAATAAAACGTAACCTTTTTTCTCTATTATTTTTAATCTTTTTTTTAATATCTCTCTGGATTCAGTAAAGGGCCAAGCTTCTGAATCTTCAAAAAACTTTTTATCAATTAACATTGTTGGATCTTAATTTAATTTGCTGATTAATGATAATTCTTACCTCATTAAATATTGGATCTTCTAACCTTTTATTAAGTATTGTCCAAGTGTAAGGAATTAATTTTAAATATCTGCTTTTCTTATCTCGCTTAAAAAGCCTTGAAAATATTCCAATAATTTTCATAGCTCTTTGCACTGAGAGAATAGAAAATTCTTTCTTAAATTGTTGAATATTAAAATACTTTTCTTTCTTCATTAATAATAAATAATAGTTCAATAACTTTTGCTTCAACTCAGGGCTAGTTTTAATCCTAACATCATCTATTAGGGAAAGTATGTCGTAAGCTCTTGAGCCAATCAAAGCATCTTGGGAGTCAATGATACCAATTTTATTTTTTGCTCCTTCTTTATACTCCATCATATTCGAGACGTGAAAGTCTCTATGAACAAAATAGTTATTCTTAATAAAATTATTCTTTAATATTGAAAGTAATAATTTTCTTAATTTTTTAATCTTAAAATTATTTTTTATTTTTAGTATATGAGGCAAATACCAAATAAAAAATAGGTCTATTTCTTTTTTTAAAATTTTAAAATCATATTTTTTAAATCGAAATATGTTATTTTTAAAATTAATTTTTTGTAACTTAATTAAATATTTAATTAACGATTTATAAATACTAAATTTGTCTTTAGATTTTTTGATTAACTTAAGATAAGTTTTATCGCCAAAATCCTGTAATAAAGCCAATCCATTTTTGTAATCACAATCTAATACTTTTGGTGCACTAATGTCTTGTTTTCTTAAAAACTTATTTATGAGAACATAATTTAAAATATTAGACTTTTTTTCTTGTTCTGCAGAAGCAAGGATGTAAGATTTATTTTTTTGATAAATTCTAAAATATTTTCGAAAAGAAGCATCTCCTTTTATTTCTTTAATTTTATAATTTTCTAAATAATTTTTATTAAGAAAAATTTTAATTATTTTTAATCTATTTTTGTTAATCATTAATATTAAAGCCTTGCCACTTTCCTTTTCCATTAAACTCTAGAGATCTAAGATCTTTATTAGGATCATAAGTAAATTTAATTTGCAAAAAATCATTAAATGAATTCATAGCAATTTCAGGCCACTCAATAATATTTATAAAATCTTTTGCTGTATCGAATAATCCTATGTTTAAAATTTCTTTTTCTTTTTTTAATCTATAAAAATCATAATGAGCAACTTTCACACCTTTTCCTAAATCATAATATTGAACTATATTGAAAGTAGGGCTTACAATTTCTTCTAAAGGACGTTGATTTTTTTGCTGTAAAAAATGTATTAAAAATCTAGTAAATGTTGTCTTGCCAGCACCTAAATTTCCACTGAGTAATACAAAATCGTTTGGTTTTAAATTTATTGCGATAGCTTCGGCGACTTTTTTTGTGGAATCTAAAGATTTTAATTCCATTTAATTGAAATTAATAACGATATGTATCTGGTTTAAAAGGTCCTTTTTCAGAAACGCTAATATAATCAGCTTGTTCTTTGCTTAATTTAGTAAGTTTTGCACCCACTTTTGCAAGATGTAACATTGCAACTTTTTCATCTAAATGTTTTGGCAAAACATAGACTTTGTTCTGATATTTTCCATTGCTGTTCCATAATTCTATTTGCGCAATAACTTGATTTGTAAAAGAAGCACTCATAACAAAACTAGGATGTCCTGTTGCACAACCAAGATTCACCAATCTACCTTCTGCTAATAAAATAATTCTTTTTTTATCTGGAAATTCAATTTCATGAACTTGTGGTTTTACTTCATTCCATTTGTAATTTTTTAACGCACTTACCTGAATTTCATTATCAAAATGTCCAATATTACAAAGGATTGACCTATCTTTCATTTTTCTCATGTGTTCGATAGTAACAATGTCCTTATTTCCTGTTGCTGTCACAACAATGTCAGCTGAGGATATAACCTCATCCATTAATACAACTTGATACCCTTCCATTGCCGCTTGCAATGCACAAATCGGATCTGTTTCAGTAATTAAAACTCTTGCACCACTTTGTCTAAGTGATGCTGCACTCCCTTTTCCAACATCTCCAAATCCAGCAACTATAGCAACCTTTCCTGACATCATGACATCCGTTGCTCTTCTAATTGAATCTACTAAACTTTCTCTACAGCCATACAAATTATCGAATTTAGATTTAGTTACTGAATCGTTAACGTTAATTGCTGGAATTAATAATTTATTTTCTTTCTCTAATTTGTTTAAAGCTTTAACTCCAGTAGTAGTCTCTTCAGAAACTCCTTTAATATTTTTTAATAAGTCTTTATATTTATCGTGCAGCAACATTGTTAGATCTCCACCATCGTCCAAAATAAGATTTGGTTTCCAATCTTTCTTTCCATTAATAGTTTGTTCAATGCACCACCAGTACTCTTCTTCTGTCTCGCCCTTCCAAGCAAATACCGGAATTCCTTTTGCAGCAATTGCAGCTGCGGCATGATCTTGTGTTGAAAATATATTACAAGATGACCATCTAACCTCTGCTCCTAGAGCCACTAATGTTTCAATCAAAACTGCAGTCTGAATTGTCATGTGAAGACAGCCAATTATTCTTGCACCTTTTAAAGGTTTGCTAGACTGATATTCAGCTCTAATTGCCATTAAGCCTGGCATTTCTGTTTCTGCTAGAGAAATTTCTTTATTACCAAACTCTGCTAGTTTTAAATCTTTTACTTTAAAATCTTGTGACATTTAAAAAGTTAATTAACAATAAAACTTGGGTATATCAATTTTATTTATGAACTTTAATCTGCTATTGGCAAATCAATCTCAACTACTGCACCCCTTCTTCCTTCTTGGTTTAAATTATACGCTTTAATGTGACCTTTGTGAGATTCGACTATATTTTTAACTATATTTAATCCTAATCCAGAATGCAGGCCAAACATTTCCTTTGGCCTATTACTATAAAATCTTTCAAAAACTTTTCCGATATTACTTTCATTAAATCCAGGTCCTTCATCAGTAATAATTATTTTTGCATAATTATTTTTACTCTCAATATTTATTCTTAGCGTACTTTTTTCAGGACTAAATGAAATAGAATTTTCTAATATATTAGAAATAACTTGCTCAATTCTACTTTCAAAACCAATGACAAATGTTTTTTTCTTGATTAAATTATTAATCTCTATTGAAATATTTTTTTTAGTATTATCGATAACTTGCTGATATTCATCCGCAACTTTTTTTACAAGTTTAATTAAATCAAATCTAGTTAATTGCAATTTAGCTTCTAACGCCTCTCCTTTGAGCATGTTCGAATAGTCTGTTATTAATCTTTCAATCCTCACAACATCGTCATTTAAAATTCCAAGCAACTTAGCTTTTTTTTCTGAATCTTTTGCATTAGGTAATAATTCTGATGCTGCTTTCAATGATGCTAACGGATTTCTAATTTCATGAGTAAGATCAGATGCAAATCTTTCTGCAAATTCAATTCTTTTATATAAATTATCTGTCATTCCTGAAAGCGATTTTGATAAATTACCAATTTCATCTCGTCTTAGATTAATTCTATTAATAATTTTATTGTCAGGGTGATCGGAGCTTGCGGAAGTTGCGTAACGTCCTAAAATTCTAATTGGTTTAATAATGTTTGCATTTAAAAAAATTGAAAAAATTAAGATGATCGCAGCAACACTTAATGCAGTTCTGATAACAAAGTTTTTTCTTTCGATAACAGCATTTTCAATATCATTTGAATCTTCCGAGATAACAATAAAGCCTTTGTTTTCACCATTTAAAGTCAAAGAAGATAAGCTAACAACAACAAAATTATTTCTGATCTTTCTTGAAAAAGTTAAAACCTTATCAGATCCTAATATGCTTAAATTATCATTAATAATTTTATTAAGTAAATTTTCTTCTTGTCGAGTAGTTAGATCGGGTGTGTCTGGTATATTGTCAGTTGTTAATTTTCTTTCTTGAACATCTGGCACTTTATAAAAAGGTTTAGCATTTATATCTAGGGAGTGAGCATCTACTATGATTTGTTTTTTTAGATCATAAATTCTGATTTGATTAATATTGGGTAATAAATATTTGTAACTTGCTAAAAAAGTTTTAAGATTATCCCTCTTATAAGGAATGCGCTGTAATTCCATGTTTAAAGCAATGTTCTTAATAAGTTTGGTATGTTCTTTTTTTTTGTTACCAACAAGCTCAGGTTCAATCGACTGAAGATATGAAAAAGTTGCAAGAATTAAGATTGAAAAGAAAAGTAAATTTATAAATAGAAATCTCGCTAATAAAGATTTTAAATTAACAGAAAATTTCATTCTATTTAACTAACATTCCAGCGATAGCCACTTCCATATCTTGTCTCAATTGCTGAAAATTTAGGATCAATTTTTTTAAATTTTTTTCTTATTCGTTTAACATGACTGTCTATAGTCCTGTCTTCAATGTCATTATCCTGCTTATAGGCAATATTCATTAGGTAGGCTCTTTCTTTAACAACTCCTGGCCTTTTTGCTAATTCATAAATAATCTTAAATTCAGTTGTGGTTAATTTGTCAGGCAAAGTCTTTCCTCCCCACTCACATTCTAATTGCTCGGAGTCTAAGGTTAATCTTCCAACGGTTAAAACATTTTTTGGTTGTGAAGCTGTCTTAGGTTCTAGCTTTCTAAATTGAACACGAATTCTCTCTATTAGTACTTTAATTGAAAAGCCTCCAGACTTTTTAACATAATCATCGGCCCCTAGTTTTAATCCTAACAATTCATCCACTTCATCGTCTTTGGAAGTTAACAAAATGACAGGCATAGAAGATTTTTTTCTTAATTTTTCTAGTAATTCTTCGCCGTTCATTTTAGGCATTTTTAAATCTATAACTGCAAGATCAGGAGGATTACGCGTCATGCCGATGTATGCGCTTTCACCATCAAGGTAAGTCTGAACTTTAAATCCCTCATTCTCAAGCGCCATTGAAACGCTTGTTAAAATATTTCTATCATCATCGACCAGGGCGATTGTTTTATTCATATAAATTATTTTATAATAATATTTGTATAATCAAAAGTTTTAATGCGCAGTTGTCCAATTTAATCCTTCTTTAATATCTACGCTTAAAGGAATGGAAAATTTATAGTCAGGTTCTGACGCTTTTGACATTATTTCGACAATATCAGTTTTTGATTTTTTAATATTATCAGCAGAAGATTCGAATACTAACTCATCATGAATCTGCAAAAGCATTTTGCATTTTAAATCTTGATCTTGAATTTTTTGATCTATCTTTATCATTGCAAGCCTTAAAAGATCAGCTGCAGTTCCTTGTATTGGAGCATTAATAGACGCTCTTTCTTGAAAAGTTCTTAAAGTATGGTTTTTGTCATTAATATTTGGAAAGTTACATTTTCTACCAAATATTGTTTTCACATAACCATATTTTCTACAATTTTTTAATGTTTCATTCATATAATCTTTTATTTCTGGAAATTTCTTAAAATAAGATTTTAAAAAAGATTCTGCTTCAGTATTAGAAACTGAGATTTGTTTAGCAAGACCGTATGATGAGATTCCATAAATAATTCCAAAATTTATTGCCTTTGCTTTTCTTCTCATTTCTTCATTAATTTCATTTTGTTTTACCTCAAAGATTTGAGCTGCTGTAATATTATGAATGTCTTCTGAATTTAAAAAACCTTTCTTAAGTTCTTTAACATCGGCCATGTGCGCAAGTATTCTCATTTCAATTTGACTGTAATCAGCTGAAATTAAAAAATTACCTTTCTCTGCTATAAATGCAGAACGTATCTCCTTTCCTTCTGCAGATTTAATTGGAATATTTTGAATGTTTGGATCGCTAGAAGCAAGTCTACCTGTATTGGTGGCGGCAAGTAAAAATGATGTATGAATTCTTTTAGTTTTTGGATCAATAAATTCTTGTAAACTATCGGTATAAGTATTCTTTAATTTAGATTTTTGTCTCCAATCTAGAATAAATTGAGGTAATTCATGTCCTTGGAAAGCCAAGTCTTCTAAAATATTAACATTGGTTGCGTAATTGCCTTTTTTGGTCTTCTTAGTGCCAACAATTTTTAGCTTTTTATAAAGAATATCACCAAGTTGTTTTGTGGATGCAATATTAAACTCCTCACCGGCAAGTTCATAAATTTTTTTTTCTAGAACTTTTAAATCTTTCTCAAATTTTAATGACAAGTTTTTTAAAATTTTTTCATCAATTTTTATTCCGTTTTCCTCCATCTGTGACAAAACTTCAATCATTGGCTTTTCAAGCTCTTGATAAACCTTCAATACTTCTTCTTTAAAAATTCTATTATTAAAAAAATTATATAATCTTAAAGTAACATCAGCATCCTCAGCCGCATATTCTGTTGCCTTATCAATATGAACCTTATCAAAAGTAACTTGTGATTTTCCTATGCCAGCAACATCTTTAAACGAAATCGTCTTATGATTTAAATGAATCTCAGAAAGTAAATCCATGCCATGACGATTTATTCCAGCATCCAATACATAAGACATTAACATCGTGTCTTCTATTGAATTTAAATGAATTCCATATTTTTTTAATATTCGAAAATCATATTTAATATTGTGTCCAATTATTTTTATACTTTTGTCCTCAAGAAAAGGTTTGATTTTTTTAATAACAGCATCAGTATTTAACTGAGATTTAATTTGTTTATCTTCTTTGTTGGAATGATTTAATGGCACGTAATAAGCGTCACCTTGTTTTACACATAAAGAAATGCCAACTAAATCAGCTTGTCTAATATTTAAAGAATTTGTCTCAACGTCAACAACGACGTAACCTTTTTTTTCAGCCTCCTCTAAGATTTTTTCTAGCTCAGATAATTTAAATACTGTTTTATAATTTTCTCTAGAAACATTCTCGCTTGTAGTAACGTTCTCTTTTGTTTCTTCTAAAATAATATCTTTTTTATCAGTCTGTCCTCCATAGGCTTTTTCAATTCTTTCCAAAAGTCTCGTGAATTCCATTTTTTTTAAAAATGAAATAATTTTACCTTTATCTAAATCCTTAACTATAAAATCTTCAATTTTTTCAACTGTAGGAACATCGTCTTTTAGCGTGACTAATTTTTTACTTATAAGTGCATTATCTTTATTGTCAGAAATTGTCTGTCTTCGTTTTGGTTGTTTAATTTTATCTACATTTTTTAATAAGTTTTCTACTGAGCCAAATTCATTAATTAACTCTGCTGCAGTCTTAACTCCTATGCTTGGAACGCCAGGTATATTATCTGAACTATCACCCGCCAATGCTTGTACTTCAATAACTTTATCAGGGGTTACGCCAAATTTTTCCTTAACCTCTTCAATGCCAATATCTTTATTTTTCATTGAATCAAAAAGTGTTGTTTGATCATCAATTAATTGCATTAAATCTTTGTCGGATGAAATAATCTTAACTCTTGTGTTTTTTTTTAAAGCTTCTTTTTTATATGTAGCTATCAAATCATCAGCTTCATAATTTTCCATCTCTATACTAGGTAAATTAAAAGCTTTTACAGCTTCACGTATAAAACTAAATTGAGGTATTAAATCTTCTGGGGTTTCGTTTCTATTTGCTTTGTATTCTGGATAAATACTGTTTCTAAAATTCTTTCTGGCGCTATCAAAGATAACAGCTATGTGAGTTGGTTTTTCATGACCATTTTTTGATTTTGCATCTTCTAGAAATTTGTAAAGCATATTACAAAATCCGCTGACCGCTCCTACTGGCATTCCATCACTTTTTCTTGTAAGTGGTGGAAGAGCGTAAAAGGCTCTAAAAATGTAACCAGAGCCATCAATTAGATAAAGAAGGTCTGTTTTTTTAGAATTGGTCATTAAATAAATATTATCTTATAAATACAAAAATTATATTACATAATATTAATGGAAAATTTTTTAGCACTAGAAATTACTAATCTTTCAAAAGAATTTAAGACAAAACAAAATACAATCCATGCTTTAAAAAACATTAGTTTAAATGTTAATAAAGGAGAAATATTTGGTTTATTAGGTCCAAATGGCGCTGGCAAATCTACATTTATAAATATTCTTGCAGGGACAGTTATAAAATCTTCTGGTTCAGTAAAGGTATGGAATTTTGATCTAGATAAAAATCCTAGAGAGGTAAGAAGTTCTATTGGAATAGTCCCTCAAGAAACAAATCTTGATCCATTTTTTTCTCCAAGAAAATTGCTCGAAATTCAAGCTGGAATGTATGGAATAAAAGAAAGTGAAAGAATTACAGATAAAATTTTAGAGATCACTATGCTTAAAGACAAAGCAGATTCCTATGCTCGAAGTTTATCTGGAGGAATGAAGCGAAGATTATTAGTTGCAAAAGCACTTGTTCACCGCCCTCCTATTTTAATTCTGGATGAGCCTACAGCTGGCGTTGATGTAGATCTTAGACAACAACTTTTAGAAAACATTCAACAGCTTAACAAACAAGGTGTAACTATTATTTTAACAACACACTATCTGCAAGAAGCCCAACAATTATGTGACCGTATTGCAATTATTAATAATGGCGAGCTAATAGCATTGGATAAAACTGAAAATTTACTAAATAATATATTAACAAAAAAAATAATTTTTAAATTAAAAGTTCCTAAAAATATTGGGGAAAAACTGAAGTCCGGTCTTACAATTAATTACCCTAAACCTGACCTTATTAGCGTTACCTACAATAAAAATGAGAATAAAATTGAAGAAATCATATCCGAAGTTAAAGAAAAAAATATTGAAATTTTGGACATTTTAACAGAAGATGCAGACTTAGAAGATGTTTTTTTAAAACTGACAAAAAAGAATGCTTAATAACAAAATTCAAAATAAAAAACTTTTTTTATTAAAAGAAATTATGTGGTTGTTACCCGTAATTATTTTTGCAACTTTTATCATTACTTTATCTGCAAAAACTAAAGTTCCGTTTTATCCTGTACCGATGACTATGCAAACTTTCGTGATCATGGCGATTGGTGTTGCTTTTGGAAAAAGAGTGGGTCTTTTAATAATGTTAACTTATTTTTTAGAAGGCTTGTTTGGTCTTCCGGTATTTGCTGGCACTCCAGAAAAGGGGATTGGATTAAGTTATATACTTGGACCAACTTGCGGGTACTTAATGGGATATTTTATTACTGTTTATCTTTCTGGAAATATCAAAGATGAAGATAAAATTTTAACAAGAATTACAAAATTAATAATCGCAATTATCCCAACTTATATATTGGGAGTTATGTGGCTTGGTACGATATTTGGTTGGAATGATTCTATTATCAAGTTAGGAGTGGCCCCTTTTATATTTGCCGAATTATTTAAAATAACTTTGCTTGCATTGTTAACTCCACATATTTTTAAGTTAAAAAAATATATAAAATCTTAAATTCTTTATATCTAATTATAAATGTTCAAAAACCTTTTAGGTTCTTGGTATTTAAAAAAAAAAATATCAAATGGCTTTTTGGGCGAAGGGTTGATGTCTTTAAAATCTAAAACATTAAATAATTTTTATTACGAAGAAAAAAGCCTACTTCATAAAAAAGGCAATAGTGAAGCAATAGCTGGTTATCAAAAGTTTGATATCGTTGAAAATAGGAATGTTATAAAATTTTACTTTTTGCTTGGTGATAAAAAAAATAAAATTTATCAAAAATTTAATAACAACTTCAAAGAGAATCTTGTTTCTTGGTACTTTTGTAAAAAAGATACCTACAAAACATACTTAAGAGTAATAAATAATAATTTGTTTAAAATAGATCACTTAATAACTGGTCCAAATAAAAGAATGTTAATACAGAACACTTATTTTAGATCTTGTAAGAATAATTAGTTATTTTGGAGATCTTTTCGAAAGTATTCTTTGAAGGGTTCTTCTGTGCATTTTAAGTCTTCTGGCCGTCTCAGAAACATTTCGGTCGCATAATTCAAATACTCTCTGAATATGCTCCCATTTTACCCTATCAGCCGACATTGGATTCTCTGGAGGAACTGCCTTCTTATCTTTATCTGCCAATAAAGCGGCCTCTAAATCCTCGGCGTCTGCTGGCTTAGCAAGGTAGTCTATGGCTCCCGATTTAACCGCCGCAACAGCCGTTGGAATGTTTCCATAGCCAGTTAAAACTATAATTCTGCTGTCGGCTTTAACCTTGTGGATCTCTTTAACAACATCCAGACCGCTCCCATCATTCAATCTGAGGTCTATAATGGCAAAACTTGGAGCCGCAGATTTAACTTTTTGGTTTGCCTCTGCAACGCTAGAGGCCGAAGTAACTAAAAAACCTTTATTTTCCATGGCTTTTGAAAGCCTGTTTCGGAATGGGTCGTCATCGTCCACTATGAGCAAAGATTTGTTCTCGAACTGTCCTAGATTCAATTTTGAGGTTAAAATTTTATTCATTGAGACCCAAGTATAGTCCTTCCGGAAGCCGATCTCAAGCTAAGGTCACAGTGTGAAAAAATTTTTTCTTACCTAAAATAAATACTTTACAGAAATTAAAAATAGCATTAATTCCCGACTCAATTGGTTAATTAATAATAATTTTTTTAACAAAAGGACATAACAAGAATTGAAAAAATTTAATTCTGTTTCTGACTTAGTCAGAGATCTTCAGCCAGTAAATCCTGTATATTGCATTCGACCAGAAAGTATAAAACTGGCTTGTAATTTTTTTGTAAATAATTTTCCGGGGAAACCCCTATACGCTGTAAAAACAAATCCTCACAAAAGTGTTATCAAACACATCTATCAAAATGGAATCACAAATTTTGATGTAGCCTCTCTAGAAGAAATTAAATTAGTTAATTCGATTGCAAAAGATGCAAAACTTTATTTCATGCACACAGTAAAAAATAGAAAGAGTATCGAAGAAGCATATTTTAATTATGGGGTGAGAGATTTTTCTTTTGATACAAAAGATGAATTAATTAAAATTTTTGAAGCAACTAAGGATGCAAAAGATTTAACTTTATATTTAAGAATATTTGTTTCTAATGAACATTCTGAAATTGATCTTTCAAAAAAATTCGGAGCTTCTACTACCGAAGCTATTGGATTGATAAAATTAGTAAGACCGCTTGTTAAAAAACTTGGAGTAAGTTTCCACGTTGGTTCACAGTGTATGCATCCTGTGTCTTACTCAAAAGGAATTAAAGAAATTGGAAATATAATTACAAAATCAGGAATTACTCCTGACATTATAAATGTAGGCGGAGGATTTCCGTCTAAGTATCCAGATCTATATCCTCAGCCATTAGAAAATTACATGGAAGAAATTAAAAAAGCAGTAAACAAATTAAATTTACCTAAACAACCAGAATTAATTTGCGAACCAGGTAGAGCTATTGTTGCAGAAAGTGGTTCTACTATTGTTAAAGTGGAACTTAGAAAAAAACAAAGTCTTTATATTAATGATGGAACTTACGGATCTTTATTTGATGCTGGGTTTCCAAATTTTATTTTTCCAACAAAAGTTATCGATACTGGAAAAGATTTAAGCAGACGTTTAACTCCTTTTAATTTCTACGGCCCAACGTGCGATAGTATGGATTTTATGAAAGGTCCTTACATGTT